>Ga0316203_1000947_pt1 | contig 25229 bp, 20 predicted proteins | sample 6monrhotite_MG_FD_204940 | JGI IMG/M metagenome (GOLD analysis project Ga0316203, IMG submission 204940) | Microbial mat bacterial communities from mineral coupon in-situ incubated in ocean water Damariscotta River, Maine, United States -... | ecosystem: Environmental > Aquatic > Marine >... | reverse complement strand
CGGCGGCGGCGTCCCCTACAGCACCTACGAACGCTTCCACGATGTCATGGCAGAACACTCCGACGGCACAGTCGTCGGCGGATTCGATCAAGGGTTCCTGGATCTCGTCGACGGGCTCGATCAACTGCTCACCGATGGTATCGAAGTCCTCGACATCGCCTGCGGCAAGGGGCACGCGATCCTCGAGCTCGCACGCCGATACCCAAACTCAAAGTTCCTCGGTGTCGATTTCTCCAAAGAAGCCATCACCGATGCACAGATCGCCGCCAGCGCAGCCGACATTACCAATGTCCAATACGAGATAGCAGATGTTTCAAAGCTGAGCTACACGGGCCGATTCGATCTGATCACCGCGTTCGATGCGATCCATGATCAACGCGACCCTGCAACCGTGCTTTCCAATATCAAATCCGCGCTCCGCAGCGGCGGCCTCTTCCTGATGCAGGATGTCGCCGGCTCAAGCCATGTCGAGAAAAACATCGGCCAGCCCCTCTCCCCGCTCATCTACACCATCTCCTGCATGCACTGCATGAGTGTTTCTCTTGAGCAAGGAGGCGCCGGTCTCGGTGCCGCGTGGGGCGAAGAACTCGCCCTATCGATGCTCGATGAATCAGGATTCAACTCCGTTAAAACCCACAACCTCCCACACGACATCATGAACACCTACTACATCGCCCGTCAGGGCTAACCACCCTCACCAACACCAGCCGGGCATCGTGCCCGGAAAGATCCCCGAAACCAACGGCTCAACAGCCGAACCAGAAATGAGAACAACCATGCGTATTCAACCACTGATCATCCTCGGACTCGCAACCACCCCCACCCTCGCCCAGTCCCAAGGATTCCCCGATCTCGTATTCAACAGCCTCGAAATTCTGAGCATCGAGTTCGTCGATTCAAGATTCGAAATCGAGATCGGCTACGAGATCCTCAATGTCGGCCCCTCGATGATCGATCTCGCAGGCCCGGACCCGATCGACCCGATCGACAATGTCGCGATCCAGACCTACATGACTTTCAACGAAAACCAATCCGAACCGTTCTACGCCTCAGGAGGCGGGGTCATCACAAACCCCGAGATCCTCCTCCCAGGAGAGTCCTTCGAGAGCTCATTCTTCGCAAACACAACGCATATCCCTGATCCTCTCAACATCGATCCCGGCATGTGGATTGTCCTCGACATCGTCACCAACTCCATCCCATCGGAGTTCAATAAGAACAATCGCGGGATGATCCAGGTCCCGTCACCGAGCGGAGCAGCACTCCTCGCCGCGACCGGTGCCCTTTGCATGGGCCGCAGGCGCCGGTAAGCCGGTGTATGGTATCCAACAGATTTCCCAATACCCAAAAAAAACGAGCGGCCAACCATTGGCCGCTCGTTGTGTGTAGAGGAACTGCATCGATCTTATAGAACGCGAGTCACGGACATCCTGCAGAGAATACGGCTAAGAACATCGTGACATCAAGAAAGTTGAACGCCCCATCGCCATGAAAATCCGCACGCGGGTCTTGTGCCCCGAACGCCTTGAGAAACGCGGAAACATCCAAGAAGTTGAGCGCACCATCCCCTGTAAGATCCGCTGTGTTTGAGAGATGGTCAGCCCACGCACGCATCTTGTGCGCCTCACTCAAAGACTGGCCTTGGTACTCAAGCAAACCCCAAGATCCATATCTCGATGGAGTCTGACACGAGTTGAACGCGGTCATGAGACCCCCGCCGATCGTTTCCCACCCGCTGATATCATCGGCGTACGCGTCGTACATCCGAGGATGACGATTGGCCGCATGAAAGAGAGCGGTCAGCTCCATGTTGTCTATCCAGCTCCCGACACCCACCATATGCTGCCCGCTCTCATACGCAATCAGATCGAGCCCATAGGACTGGACAGCATTAAACTGCTCAATCGACTGCTGACGCTGATTGGCAATATCAGCAAGGCACGCATCAATAACCTCATCGGGTGTCATCTGGAGTGTCTGGTTCGGTGTGCTCCCAACTCCGAGATACCCACCGAAATAAGGCGCTGTTGCCAAGGCATCGGTTTGGGCCGCCGCGTTGTTCCACTCAAGAAGCTGACCGGTCACCCACGCGTTCGCATGCCACCCCCCCATCACACGCACGAGACGATCGGGTGTTGTGTAGTTGTCCCAGATATCAAAGATCTCAACACTCCGCTGCGAATGGTACCGCATCGCCGCCTGGAACGGATCACCCGGGACCCCGAGCTCAGCCGCTCGCTGCACAGCGTACTGATGCTGATTAAAGATCGAGTTCCATACCTCGTTGGAATGCTCAATATACACCGTCAACTCCGGCTCAAGCAATGTATACACGAGCCCCGCAAACTGATCCACATAGTTGTCGTCAAACCGGTGCGACATACAGAACCATGGATCGGCGTCCAGCTCATTGCACAAATCAATCATCACCTCAATCGGCACTCCTAGCCCAAGACCATACCCGGCATCAGACGCCTTAGGCCGCATCGTCCAGCTATGGTCCCATGTCCCATTGGTGTTCTGCCAATCCATAAACCGGATCACATCAAACCCACGAAGAGAATCAAGAAACTCTGGATGGAACTGCTGCGTCTGATAGGTCGACTCAAACCCAGGCATAATGAGCCGGATATTACGGATATAGTTTTGAGGGTCTATGGCGTCAATTTCTAAAAACATCCCGGTGTTGGTAGGAACAACATCAATCTCCATCCGCCCAGCCGAATGCGAAACAATCTGTGCGTCTCCACGAATATTTATGACCCCTTGCCCCTCATAGAGAAGAACATATCGCCCCCCAGGGTAGTTGCCGTTCGCGTTATCATGAATGAGCGTATGAGCACGCTGGCCCGGGAGCAGCGAGCTCACCCAGCCATCGGCATCCATAGAAATCGGTCGGCCATCGTCCCACCCAGACCCATCAGTGGGGCCGGATATCCAAGGCCGACGAACCTTAAAGCTGTCCACAAAGGGCCAACTGGTCATCCAACTTGAAATCCCCGAAAGATTGACCCCCGATGGTGGACAAGGATCCGGCGCTGCTTGCCCGTTTGCGATAAAGGCCGAAAGAGCGATGAGAACTGAACTGAACAAATGCATGATGTGCCTCCTGATGGTCAACATGGCGAGTAGTTTGTGACTAAAACGGATTCTTTAAACTGTGACGGAACCAACTCCAAGAAGATCAAGCCGCTCATCCCCGAGATTGAAATCGGCTCCCAGTGGCCGATAATGAGTGGTAGACCCTGAGGCCTGCACCTGCGCAAAGAGAGTACTCTGAAATACCAAAGCCAGTACACTGGCCGCAACGATATCAAGGAACCGATGATGATCATGCACGAACATTTGCAGTCCTCCCGAAAAACACTCTCGAACCAACTCTCCAGTAACCGGAGCGAACGACAGAAGGCCAACCCGCCACGCCTTTGAGAGTTTTGTGAACTTTCTTTGCCCCATAACAAACCAAGGCAAAGATCTGCCAAAGCACACGATGGACAACCCAACCCACATCACACACTTCACCCAGACCCATGACACGCAGGGCGCATCCGCCGGCGGATTTGGTACACTCTTCTCCATGGTCTACAGCGATCTCGAACATCTCGCGCGAGGACTCATGAAACACGAATGCCCCGGACACACCCTGGGCACCCATGGGCTCATGCACGAGGCCTACGCCCGGCTACTGGCCACCTATCAACGCACACACAAACTCGAAACCATGGATCAAGCCGACCTCCGATCGCTCACCGCCGTCGTGATGCGCCGGGTCCTCGTTGACCACGCCCGCAAGCGCAACGCGCGGACCCGGGCCAACGACGCCTACGCCCAGTGCATCGAGCAAAGCTGCCAGCAGGTCTCAGGACTCACGATCGATCTGATCTCATTGGAGGAAGCGCTCGCCGAGCTCGAAACCATCGACCCGCGCAAAGCACGAATCGTCGAGCTCCGCTTCTTCGGTGCTCTCCCCATGACCAAAATCGCAACCATGATTGATTGCCCGCTGAGAACGGTCGAGAGAGACTGGTCATTCGCCCGCGCCTGGCTATGCGACCATGTCATTTCGAACACACCGATTCAAGGCAAACACGCATGAATCTCGACTCGTTCAAAGAACTCGAAGCCCTCTTCCATGAGTTCGCAGCGCTCAGCCTTATCGACCGCGCACACCGGCTCCAAGAACTGAACCAAACAGACTCCGCCAAAGCAAATACCCTCAGGTCGATGTTCGCATCGATCACCCACGACCCAGACTTCCTCGACCCAATCGCCATCGAAGCCATGGTAGAGACCCCCGTAGAAATCCCGATCGATGGCTCGGTTACACTCGCAGATCGATATACCATCCTCCAATGCATCGGAACCGGCGGATCAAGCACCGTCTTCCGAGCTAAGGCAACCAACCCCGACCGCGATGTAGCACTCAAAATGCTCCGCTTCGGGCTCTCCTCACAGCGAGCAAGAGATCGATTCAACGAGGAATCCAAGGCCCTGGCGACCCTCACACACCCACACATCGCACATGTCTACGAAACCGGCATGCATGACCAAGACGCCGTCCGCGTGCCATGGATCGCGATGGAACTGGTCCACGGATCGCAAACGATCACCGAGTTCATCAAAGCCAATGATCTATCTCTCAAGCAACGCACCGAACTCTTCATCCAAGTCTGCGGCGCGATCAACGCCGCCCACCAGAGCGGCGTCCTGCACCTCGATATCAACGCATCAAACATCCTCATCGATGCCCACGGCTACCCAAAGATCATCGACTTCGGTCTCGCGGGATTGATGTACTCGTCAACACAATCAAAGAACCCCACCTTCGTCGGCACCCGCACCTCCATGGCCCCAGAGCAAACACTCTTCCTTTCAACACCTTTCAACGAACAAACAGATATCTACGCCCTCGGACTCATCTTTGTCGAAATCCTCACCGGCACCCAGCTCCAAGCCTTCCCGGGACAGCCAGACCAACAAGCCCGCAAACACATCGCGATGGGCAAAGCAAGAGAAATCTTCAGAGAACTCAAAGACTTCCCAGATCAACACCGACCGCTCGTTGACAGCATGCTCCGCGTCGACCCAAACGAACGCCCCTCCAAGGTCGGCATACTCCTAGAACAACTCTGCGCTCCCCCGCCTCCATCTAAAAAACATATACTCCCAAAGGTCGCGGCCGCTGCCCTTGTTGGCACCATTGGATTCACAAGCTGGTATGTAATCGCAAACCCTACCAACCCAAAGACTTCACCCGATCTCCCAGCAGTAAACACACACATCCAAGCCCAAACAAATGATCTGGTGCTCCCAACGGACCTCGCTGTTGAGATCACCTCTGAAAACCCACGCCAGAACAAGTTCTCCCCGAACCACGCCCGCGTCATCGAGGGGATCTCGATGGCCCTTGAATCCAGCGTCCAGATGGAACCACTCCGCGCCGCTGACCTGCACACAACCCTCGCCGACAATTACCGCATCGGAGGCGGGTACGAAGACTCAATCAACCACTATCAACAAGCCATCACCCTGCTCCAAGAGCACGGCACCACCAACGACCTCAACTGGACACTGCTGAGCCAAACCGACCTGCTCCTCTTTCTGGGCCGAACTGACCAAGCCCAATCCGCCCTGGCGCAGATCAACCGCACCGGGAAGCTCGAACCCCTCTTCCTCTTAAACCTTGGCATAGCAGAAACCCAGATCCACATAGCCCTCGGAGAATCAAACTCAGCACTCCGCCAGATCCAGTACACCGCAACACTCCTCGGATCGGTCCCCTCAGAGAATCACCAGGAACGCATAGACGCCATGATCATCATGAGCGGCCTCCTCAAATCCATCGAAAGAGATCAAGACTCAATCAGAATGCTCTACGAAGCCAGTGATTTCGCGGCCAAAGCATTCGCCCAGGACAGCGCATACAGAGCCTTCGTCGATGTCGCGCTGGCAAACGCCCTCTTCAATGAAACCGACCCCTCCACATTCCAAGAAGCAACAAAGAGAATAGAACGCGCGATCTCGTTCTTTGAATCGAGCGGTGACGACTTCCATGCATTCTGGGCAACCCGCCAGCTCGGGCACCTCCTTCTCGCCCAAGGCAACCCCTCCGGCGCCCTCGAACTCTACACCCGCGCCCAATCAAACATGACCCTCTATCTCGGCAAAGACCATCACGAAACAATCCTGTGTGCAAGCTACGCCGCCATCGCCCACCTCGCAAGCAACCACGACCCCGAAATCTTCTCGCAAAAACTTGACACTTCAATCAGCACACTCAGCACACTCCTGGGTAAAAACCATCCCGCAATACAATCGATCCTCGATACCAGGGCCCGTATCAATCAGGCCGCCCCCTAAGACCGGACCGCGACGACAACCACCCCATCCACCACCCATACGATCAGGCCCCCGGTCCATCAACCCAACAAAAAACCGCCGGTATCAAACCGGCGGCCTTGAGTATTTTTGAACTCGGCATCACACCTTATGGGCAGCCCGAGCTGTAGGACGAAAGGAATGCCGACACATCCAAGAAGTTGAACGAACCATCATTATTGAAGTCTGCGATCTGGTCATTGGAAGCGAACGCGTTCAAGAACGCCGACACATCAAGGAAGTTCAACGAACCATCAGTAAACAAATCAGCCCGGCAAGTAATCAGCACATCGACATGATCAGCATACATGATCACCTCTGCGCTCTGACCGATCGCCAGCCCGGAAAGATCCACACTGTCAAACGACCCAGCAACCGAACCGGCGGTCAAGATGGTAAATACCTCGCCAAACGAAACCGAGTACCCATCAACAGTAGAGAGTGCGAGCGTGCCGTTAATCACAGCTGTACCCACAACAAACAACTGATCATGCTCGATCCCGTTGTTGTCACCGGCCAGATCCATCTGAAGCTCCGAGGTATCCGCCAGGGTGAGATCCGCAGCATATGCATGTCCTACGCCATCAAAGAAATCACCGATGGAAAGCGCCCCGTGATTCACAAGCCCGACACCCTGAAGATCCGCGCCGCTGGTCATATTCATCTCTTTCCCCGAGTGAACCGCAACCATGGTGCCTACGCCTGCAAACTGAGCACCGGCATCAATCCGTGAGTGCCCGTCAATCTCCAGGGTTCCAGAGATGCTGTTTACACCCGTATCATCAAACCGGACCCAATCAACCTCGCCAGCACCAGATGCCCGGAGTTGCGAAGTGCCCTGAGTTGTAAACTCTCCGCCCAATATGAGCCCCATACCCCGTACTCTCCCGGAGTTCATCGAAAGCTGTGACGGGACTCCCTCGAGAGCACCAAAGATAATGCCGCTGTTGGTTTCGAGCACCTCTTGGTTGCCCGCCCCGTCACCAACATACATATCACCACCGAAGAACTGGTACCCGCCCGAGTTGTGCGAAGAGGAAATATCACCAAGCTCTGCATGGATAACCCCGCGGGTTGCCAGATCAAACCCGCCCAGATTCAGATGATCGAAGAAAAGCGTGCTGCCGTCTGCGATGATGGTGCCGTAGTTGAGGACTACAGGAGTGATCGATCCGCTGCCTTGGATCAAAGAATCATTCTCAAGAATCCGTCCATCAATCGTGCCCCCATCAAGATTGATGGTTCCCGTTGAGTTCGTCCACCTGACCATCGGAACTGTCTGCATGACATCAAGTGTTCCCTCAATATTGAGGACCGAGTCAAAGTCATTGGATCCAAACCGCTCGATGAACTCGACATCAAGCACGAGCGATGAACCCGAAGCGATGTTCACGGTCATCGAACCAAACCCGTCGAGATCAAACTGCCCCCCGGCCCCGGTATCGATGGTGGTTGTCCCGCCGTTGACATTAAGCACCGCAGAGTTGGTACCGAAACGGATCAGACCGCCGTCCCCGTCCGATGGTGTCATACTCAGCGAATCAAAGATGATACTCGTCGCATCAATATTGAGTTCGGCGTCACTCGCGATCTCGCCCGTACCACGCAGCGCCATCAGTGGCGCTCTGAGCACACCCTGCCGGTTGAAGGTCATCGATCCATACAGATCAATAACCGGCGCCTCAAGAACCGCAAACTCAGGGGTCTGTAGCACTCCCCCGAACAAACTGATATCCGAGTTCGCCGAACCAACAATCGCTTCCTGGCTCACCATCAAGGCATCGCCCGAAACACTCAACGACCCACCGAGCGCCCCAGTGTACGGAATCTGTATATCAACAGTCGTCCCGGGCCAAGCGATCACTCCTGAGTCAGCGTGCGTCCAGTTGAGCCGTGATGTACTCGAGTTGGTGCGTGAAATGAGCAGCGTGTCTCCCTCGGCGCCAGAATCCTGGGCCCAGAGCACACCCTGAACAAGATCAAGATCACCAGTCGTCGAGTTCATCTCAAGCGTCCCGACCCCGAGCACCCCGCTTGCAAGCTCGATCGAAACCGCCTCATCAAACTGAGCGAGCCCGCCGTTCATAATCAGGATCCCGCCATTTCTGAGCAGAAGCGTATCGGTATCAAAGTCATTCAACGCCGCGGTCTGATCAACAGTTAGCACTGTACTGGCACCATTGATCTGTGTATCCCCATTGACAAAGATCGAATACCCGTGGCTGAAAACACCGGCACCGTTAAGAATATTCAATGTCCCGATCGAGGTATTCGCCGCCAGAAGCACCTCAATAAAGTCGCCTGAAACCGTCGCAGAATCAAGAATCGAATCCGGGAACTGCCCAGCAGGCCCAAACCACATCGTGTCGTTATCCCAGTTGCCGTCCCCTCCAATCCATGTAAAGATGTCTGCAGCAGCGGTGCCCCCGGTTGCCGCGATAAGTGCCAGTGCGATTGTTGTGTTGCGTGTCATGGTGCTTTCCTATTCTGAACTGCTCAACTGAGCCGAGTACTTTCGATTGGTTCGCTGATGGTCTGGCAGAGAAGTCATTTCCACACCTGTGATCCATCAGGGCCAAGTCCCAAAGACAAGGCCACCCGTCAATGCGAGAAGCACCTCATGCGAGGGACACAAAAGATCAAAAAAAATACAAATAGCCCCAGAAGCTCAAAAACGGGCTTTATGGAGCACCCTTTGACCGCCCAAGCATCTCCATAAGATCCTGCGCACCCGAAAAGAACCCGAGCGATTCGAGCAGAGCCACCAGATCTTCCCCTACCTCAAAGTACAAAGGCGAAGGCTCAAGCGAATTAAGAATCCCGTGCGCTAACTCCGCCTGCCCCACCGCTTCCTGATCAAGCCCAAGCATCACAAGCGCCCGCGCCTGAATCAAAAGCGCCTGGGCCGCCCGCAGACTCTCAGGCTTGGCAATCTTCAACATAGCGAGCGACTCAGCCCTCGCCGCCTCCCCGTCACCAAGCGCCAGATAACACTCGGCCACATTCAAGTGCGCAACCACATTGTTCACATGACCCCTGCTCCACTGCCGCGCCCGATCCTCCCGAACCTGCAACAACAACTCAAGCGCCTCCTCAGCGCGCCCCGCCCGCAGATAGTGCTCGCCAAGCACAGAACACGCCCCCGTGTGGTATGTACTCGAAGCCCCAAACCGTGCACGGTACCCACGCTCACACTCTTCAAGTAACTCGATTGCACCCGCTTGGTCTTTCAGTTTACCTAGCAAGTTCGCATAGACCCGCATACTACTGAGCGTCACCGGATGCTCAACACCCAGGATCCTCCGGGCCGGCTCGTATGCCTGATAGAGCAGCTCGAGTGTCTTCTCGTCCGGGTGGGTTCTCACCCGCAATGCCGCATAATGACCGAGGCGATTGAATGTCGAGCTGTGATCCGGCCCATAAATCTCGTTGCTCAGCTCATACCCCCGCCGACGAGCATCGAGTTCCTCATCAGCCATAAACGCAAACGAATACAGATTCGCAAGCGAAGTAATCGCCTTGAGCCGCTCCCTCGGATCAGATCCCGGATCATTCTCAAAATCCACAATTAGCCCGCTAAGCTCCTCGATCGAATCACTCGTCCGCACCCGAACACTCCGGTACAATTCATCATTAGGCTCAAGCACCGCCCGTGCATCGCTATTCAACTCCTCGCCAAGCTTCGTCCTTCCACTCCGACCATTGGCCACAATCAGATCAAACAGATTCATCCGGATCTCGATTGCCTCCCGGCAAAGCCCCCCGTGGTACCGCTCGGCAAGCTCCGCCGCACGCTCAAACGCCCCCATTGCCTCGTCATGCGCCCCCACTTCGCTATGCACCATTCCGATCAGCCGCAGCGTGGTGTACTGCGTCTCCAGATCCAGATCCTCACGCTCAGAAAGACGCTCAGAAGCAATATCGAACACCTCACGCACCGTCACATCCCGCCCCTGGCTCACATTGGGATCGATCGCCGCCAGCATGTCTTCGAGCAAGAACCGATTCACAAACTCCGCCCGAAGCAGTTGCCTCTCCGCATCCTCCAGCGCCAGATGCGCAATGTTCCGGCTCGCAGTCGCCCGGTTCAATCCTACAGCAAGCCCAACCCCGCCCAGCACCAACCCGATCAGTGCAACACACGCCAGCGACGAAGCAAGCTTGTGCCGCTGAACAAACTTCATCCCCCGGTACACAACCCCCGCGTCCTTGGCAAGCACAGGCATCCCATCAAGATACCTTCTCAGATCCTCGGACATCGCCGCCGCCGACTGATACCGCATGTCTGGATCACCCGCTGCCGCCTTGGTCACAATCTGATCAAGATCGCCCTTCAACTCCTGAACCAAAGGCAACCGATCAGCCCCGCCACCCGCCGCAAGCACGCTCGGGCGAGTCCCCGCCGTGCTGCTGGTCCGCGACCGCGTCTCCCCATAAGGCACTTCCCCCGTCAGCACCTCGCAAAGAAGCACCCCCAGCGCATACACATCAATCCGGATATCAACCGCCCCCTCCCCGCTCCGCTGCTCCGGGCTCATGTACTTCGGTGTCCCAAGCCTCTGGCCCGTCATCGTGTGCATCTCCCCCCCGCCGTCTTCAAGCAGCTTGGCGATCCCGAAATCAATCACCCGAGGCCGCACCACCCCATCCCTCGTCTCAACCATCACATTGGCCGGCTTGAGATCCCGGTGGATCACCGCACGCTGGTGCGCATGGTGCACCGCATCGCACACCCGCTCAAAGAGCTCGACACGATCCCGCACCGAGAGCCCGTGCCCCTCACAATACGAAACAATCGGCTCCCCCTCGATCAGGTCCATCACAACATACGGCCGGTTCGTATCATCAAGCCCGGCATCAATAACCCGCGCGATCCCCTCGTGATTCATCCGCGCAAGCAACGACGCCTCGGCCCGGAATCGCGAAACCATCTCGGCGGTCGCCAGATCCGTCCGCAATATCTTGATCGCAACCAGCCGTTTAACAGGAACTAACTGCTCGCCCCGGTAAACAACCCCGAACCCGCCCCGCCCGATCTCCCCGCCAATGACATACCCTTCAATCACAGGCGGCTCAAGCACCGTCCCAACCGAAGCGTCCAGCTCTTCATCAGGCTTGCTCATCTCGCAGAACAACCCAGAATCAGCCCGCTTATGAGCCTCAAGAAGTTTCTCGGCCGCTATCCGCACTCCCGGATCAGACTCTTCCAACGCCCGCTTTGCGATCGCATCAACCTCAATAGCATCCCCGTCATCGGACGCAAACGCTTCGGCGGCATCAAGAAGCATCCCGAACAACTCTTTGACCGCGACCGGATCAGGTGATGAACCCTCAGATGATTTGTTCCCATTATTCATCAGTCGAGTCTTGCTCCTCGATCAGTTGCTGCAACCGAGCCCTGGCGAACTCCCAGTCACGCTTCACCGTCCGAGACGAGACCTCGAGCATCTCCGCGATCTCTTCGATCTGCCTCCCCGCAAAGTACCGCAACCGAACCACCGATGCCGCCCGCTCGTCCTCGGCCTCTAGCCGAGTAAGCGCCTCATCGAGCGACAACAAATCATGAGGATTATCCAGAGTCGAAGCCTCAACCAAATCAAGACGAATCCGACGCCCCCGTGTATCCCCGGACCTCTTCAGTGTCGCCTTTGCACGCGCATGATCAATCAAGATCCGCCGCATCGCGGTAGCCGCCGCCTTGTAGAACGCATGACGATGCTCGAAGGAAAAAGAAATCTGCGTCTCGTCCATCCCGCTCTGCCCCGGGCCGCCGAGCAACCGGAAGAGCTTGAAGTACGATTCGTTCACCAGCCCCGTCGCCCCGAGCGTATGGTCGCTTCGCTCATGCCTCATATGCGAAGCCGCGATAATCCGGAGCTCGTTGTAAACTTCCTGAAGCAGTAACTCGCGTGCCTCAGGCGACCCACCACCGGCATCCTCAAGCAAACGAGTAATCTCCCCCTTGTCTCTGGGCCGCTTGGCAAACTTGTCTTTATCGGCATTTTCATTCATAGAAACTCTCGCCCCAGATCCCCCCCGGTCTTCTAAGACCTATGCGATCTCAGTGAGGGCGACTCACGCCACCGGCCCCAGTATAAAAACAATACCCGCAACATGCAAGTTCATCACTATTATATCATCCATTCCAATAGCCTCAACAAACTCCAATCTCCCATTTCGCCCGGATTTCAATAACTGCTAGAATACACCGCACATGAATAACAAACCAAATCATCCGTTCTCACTCTCCGATGTCGGAGGCGTCAATCAAACACGCCCCACTCAACCACTGCATAAAGCGCCGGCGTCGATGAGCCCAAAGAACCGCATGCTCAAAGCCCACGAGCATGTAAAGGCTAAGCAATACCATTAGGCCGCCGAACTCCTCGTTCCGCTGCTCAAAAAGAAAAAATAGACCCGGGCGCCCTCCACCTCATGTCCGTGATCTGCGAGCAACAACGCCAATCTTCCAAAGCAATGGATTTCGCCAAGAGGGCAAACAAGGCCAAGCCCAACGACATGTCAAAGATGGTCATCGCCCGATCGTACCGTGCCCAGGGCAAAACCGATGACTGCGTCTCGTGGGTTAACAAGGTGCTCAAAGCAAAGCCCAACGATGGAATGGGCCTGGCAATCAAAGCGGGCGCCTTTGAAGACGCAGGGCGGATCGATGATGCCGAATCAACACTATTACCTCTCATAGAGAGCGTCGATGGCGAAGTCTCCAAACTCAGCATCCCCATCCTCGATGTCCATTACGAAAGACTTGTCGCCGACCCCGAAAGCGAGTTCCCTCGCCTCATCGAGTTCCTCGAACTCGACTTCGACCCCTCATGCTACGACTTCCACAATTCAAAGCGAACCGTCCGCACACTCAGCTACGACCAGGTCAACCGCCCGCTCTACACCACAAGCTCGGGCCTACACATAAACTACGAAAGCCATATCAAAGATATCGCTTTCCCCGCCTACCACCCCACCTCATCCTGAATCAGAAAGTGCAAGACAAACCACCATCGAGAGCAAAGCTCAATCTCACAGCCTCATCACATTAAAACGCCACTGGTTCAAAACCAATGGCGTTTTCTGTAAGTGGAGACGAAGAGATTTGAACTCTCGACCTCTTGCATGCCATGCAACGCACATACCCCGAAAACAGCCTTCAAAGGCTGTTGTTCAGGATTCGGAGGGACTGGTGTGGACCCGTTTGGACTCAAAGCGGGTCAGCGAACGGGTCAGAATCAACTCGTATCAAATTTGAGTACAAAAAATGTTTCGGCGACAGTCTCTCATACAGCTACGCATAAGTATCGGAAGTCTTTGCAAAAATGATCGAGCTAGAACCTGAAGATAGGTATTCTGATTCAATATACATTGCGAGTTCCCAATACCAAGATTAAAACTCTTAACACCATGAGATCGAACAACTATGAATTAAGGCAAAGTGTGTTGAATCAGTAGGGTTTTGAGCTTCTCGTTCCAGACCAAATCATTCGGCGCGTGTACACTGACTAAATCTGATGCTGTTAAGAGATGCTCGAAGCCTTTTGGATTCCCATGGCTTACATACCACATTCCAAGCATTTCATGCCATTGTGCTCTATGAATGGGCGAAGAGTCTGATGAGCTGAGTGTTGCAAGGTGCTCTTCGGCAATGTCTATCCTTCGGGTTAGCAAACTTTCTGTCATCTTGTGGTCATCATCAAGAAACCCATTCGTTGATACAGTATAAAGAAACAGCATATTTGAAACAGCAAGAGACTCGTCTCCATGATTATCTGCGGCCTGGCTCCAAGCTTGGAGCATGTTCTTGGCCATCAAGTTTCGCGCTCTGAGTTGCTCTACCCGATCTTGTTCTAGTTCGATCTGGCTATTAAGGGCGACTTGTTCCAAACGAGCATCTGATTCCGCCCGTTGGATTACCAGTGCTGCGTTTGATTGTGCTTGTTCAAGCTGAATTTGGGCCTGCGAGCTCATCCATATGGCCACCATTATTCCAATCAATCCCATAACTACAAAGTTGAGTCCCACAATGAAGGGATTCCGTTTTGCGAAGAACTTGGATCTCACCACCCACGATTGATCAAGCCAAGGGATAGGACGCATACTCAAATACGAATCAAGATCCAATGCAAAAGAAGCTGCACTGTTATAGCGAACCGACAAGTCCGATGCAAGTGCTCTTTCGACAACTCGTGCCAACCGAGGTTCTAAATCTCGGCAGTTAATATTCTCAGCACCGACCTCGTTGTTGTTACCTAATCGGGTGATCGCAGCGGAGACCGTATCGCCATTAGGGAATCGCCCAGTCAAAAGCCAGTACAACAACCCGCCCAAAGCATATGTATCTACCGATGGCATCACTCCATCAGTACAACCCTGGTATTGTTCAGGAGCCATGAACGCTAAGGACCCACGCGTTCCATAATAACTACACAGCCCGGCGTCATTTGACAAAGAATGCGCTATCCCAAAGTCAGTAACTATAGGATCATTCTCACGGGTCATTAATATGTTCGATGGCTTAAGATCTCGGTGAATCACACCAGCGTTGTGTGCACTCTGAACCCCCTCTGCTAAATTGGCCACCAGCGAACATGCTTCGCGTGGTGATAACGAGCTTTGCAGATTCTTTATCCAAACATCAAGTTGCAGACCGTCAATGTACTCATAGGTGACATATGACTCGCCCGAGTCAACCCGGCCGCAATCATGAACTCTTGCGACATTTTTGTGACGTACCCGCCTTGCACGAGCCCCTTCGAGCAGACTCCGATCTCCATCCTGATTCTCATGGGCGATCTTTATAGCGACAAGGGATGGATGCCCCTCCTCTGCAAAGACACGATCCACAGCTTCGTACATGACTCCCTGTGAACCACTGCCGAGAAATCGTCGAAGGTCATATCGTTTACACCCATCCAAATCATTATTCCCAAAATCAATGGGTAATCGACGTACTTGGATTGTGTTCTGTCTTGTGGAATGCTCAATAAATGCAGCAACTTCAGCAGATTCTTCAATACATTCCTTATCGAGCACCGAAGCAGTGGATTGAAGAATAGTATCGTACGCGTCCCCCTTTGAAAATCCTTGGGAGACAAGGCCATCAAGACAAATATCAATCGCCGCGTCAAGTACTGATTTACATTCAACCAAGTCTGGAATGCCACTTGTGATTTCTGTAATTTCAATCGGCTTTCCCGATGAAGCCCGCCGATCGGCAATGACATACATTGCCTCTACAACAGAATCCGATTCAGATAGATCCGCACCACGAAAAATACGGCTAATTGGGATTTCATGATCACCGTAGCTCTCGGCAATTTCAATAAATCGGTTCACTATCATCATTCCGAAAATTCCTCTTCAATATAACCTCTGACACGCTGGCGAATCCGAGCCCATCGCACTCGAACTGCAGCGGGATCCATCTGCATTGCTGCCGCAATGGCATTGAATGATTGATCGCGACCACGCAAAAGAACAATCTCACGATCAATAGGATTCGTTATCAATCGACCCAGTTGCTCTACATCCTCAACAGAATATTCTTTCGGGCATGCAGACTGAACATTCTGCTGATCAATAATTTGCTGAGCGACCCTTTCTCGGCGGGTCAACCGCCGACTAGACCTCGCTTTTTCAAGAATTGATCGTTCGATGACCGCGTGCACAAAAGCATAAATCTGCTCATTTGTCTCGGCCCTGAGTTTCCCATTCATGATGACCCGATCGATCCGACGACTTGCTGTTGACAAGATGTCATCGGTGCCTGTCAATCGTCTGGCATCATCTCCTAGCAGAGCGTGAATTCGCGATTGTAATGACGATCGCTGCTGTTCTACTAAATTAGCGGCATGTTTGCGCAGCATCTCTCTTGAGGCGGACAGGCTACTGCCCAGTGAATCAGAATGGCCTGCTTTATCGGTCACTAAAAATATGCTCAAAAATATTATTTCTCTGTTACACGAGTTCCCTGAGCGACCACTTGCTTACAGGCGATTGTGCCCAATCAAGAAAGGCCTCATAAATGAACTCACAACATAATCACTATACCCGATCTTCACTCTGGCGAGTACCAATTTTTTGTGGATTCCTTGGATGTTTTTCCATGGGAACAACGAATGCAGAATCCATCCTCCCTCTAAATGAGACAAAAAAGATATCGACCACCCAATTGTGGGGCGAACAGGCACAAAGCCGGGGGTTAAGTGAAAACTCGGTAGGTATTGACATGCTCTTGGATATCGTTATTAAATATCTAATTCTCATTTTAGAAGACCCAACCGAGAGCAACGCACAACTTTACGAGAACGGAGATTCACTTCTTGAGACCGCCGACACACTGATCTTGGGATACCCATTCTACGGGCTTAAAACAGACCTTACACAAGCAGAAATAGAGCACGGACTTGATGATGCAAACACGCTCATAAATCTCCTTAAAGAAAACCCTGATGACACCTCCCTAGACGAAGACACTCGGTTTGAACTGAATGCCACCGCACTAGCTGTTATTGAGGAACTAACTAATGGAGAATAACAAACTTGATTTTAAACCATCTCTTTATGACGATCGAAAGATACGCGAACTCAATATGGCTGACCGCTTGACCAAAGCTATTAATGGCCAATCCATTCGATTTGTGAGCGACACAACGGGATACCATCCAGAAACAGTCAGGCGATATCTTCAGAGTGGCTCAACAATTCCCGCTGATTTTGTTGGCCAAGTAGTCAATAAATTCGAAGCGGGCTCTCACTATTTACTCACAGGAGAGCAGGACGCCTCAGGCGCATTGGAGCTTGGCCAACTGAGCACAGCCAACCTCATCAATGAACTCGGTAGAAGATTAAGCATGATCGAAGATTGCGCTGTCGGCTCCGTCCTAGTCCACAAGATGCAATAATCAATAAATATCGTCAAGATTCACAATGTTTTCCACTACCCGGATTCGATATCTGCTGGGCAAATCAATAACTCTCTGGCACAAACCGGTGTGGCTATCTAGCCTGAATTCGTTGAATCGATCTTGTCAGCTTTCGAATGTCATTCTTCGATTCCATTAATGAGCCTGATGCCACAAGCGATGTTACAGCTTGCTCAGCAATTTCAGATAACAAATCAAACCCGTACCCGGTTGCCGTTCTGTAGATGGTTGAACACAACTTTAATGAGTGATCATAATCATCTCTAGAAATACAAATAGCCAGCACCTTTCCAATATCCTGAACAGTTTCAACATACTCAGTGATTGCTTCGTCAGAGCAATCTTCTCTCTTTAGTCTAGATTTTATCGGAATCGAGCTATGAACCGGATCATCCGCTTCTTCAAATATATCTCGCAGCGCTGACAGAACCGATTTTAAAGAAACTGGCTTTTTAACAATCGAGCATACGCCGCGAAACTTCCCGAAAAACGTATCGCATGTTTGATGATTCGACAATATCATTATTGGCGCATAGAATTTGACCGATTCCAGCATGCTTATTGTCTCGTCGTATTGAACCCCGTCTGCGCATTTATCCAAAATTACCAGATCAAACTCTTCGGACTGAACTAAATCCATTAAGTCCCCATTTGATGTTGCCGTGACGCATTCGATATTCGCATTCAAGAAAAGCATCTGCATTGTTTTGCTTTCGATTTCGCATGGTTGCAACTGAATCGCACTCCGCTTGTCAGTCCACAAACTATCCCGTATGTCCTTTGCGTGATCTTCCCACATGTCCTCATAAATGAAATTCCTTAGATTGATTGGAGTCATAAACTTGACACCGACAGAATGCATCTGGTCTGCAAGGTAGTAGCACCAGCATACTTCTCCCTCGACCAAAATAGTTTCTTGGTCCACTGTATAAAGCTTGAGCACCACCCTTGTTCCATGATGAACAAACCCTTGGTGTACAAAGCCTAGCCCGCCCTCGCAAATATCCGTCACATGAATATCACGGTGTGATAGCGTGCCCCCAGGGTGTTCAAAATTTGCTTTGTTGTTGGGGTACTTCGGTAGAAACCTTTTCGTTTTTCGGCAATTTGGGAACTCTTCTTCAAGCCGAATCCTCCAATCATCAAGGCTCTCAACTAATGCTCTTGAAATTTGGGTATTATGATTCTCAAAATTTGGTGACATAGTTCCGCTTCCGAAGAGATCCCGTTCGTTAATCCAGTATGATCTGTTTTATCTGTCATAACTAGAACTGAATTCACTCGATGCCCTAAATCCATAAAGATGCAGTAAACCCAATTCAAATTGGCAACTCCACCCCCCCTATTGCATGGAAAACGCTCTGAAAGTACTTATTGACAACTGACTCACCCAGATGTGTGTTTTTATTAAATTGATACAATCTATAATGTGGATGTACATATAGATCGGGTCGCTAGGGTTATACAAAGTGCGTTTGTACCCGTGACCTGCGCCCCCATATTGTGCATCACTAACTTTGTTTGGGCAATCCCATAACCTAGCGGGTCAGCAAAAGGGACAGAGTGGATCAATCCCAATTCCCCCATTCTCAATAGGCATCAAAAAACGCCATTAGCAATATGCCAACGGCGTTTTCTGTAAGTGGAGACGAAGAGATTTGAACTCTCGACCTCTTGCATGCCATGCAACGCACTTACCCATTACTAGCCTTTGAAGGCTGTTATTGAAGATTCGGAGGGACTGTGGTGGACTCGTTTGGACTCAAAGCGGGTCAGCAAGCGGGTCAGATGCCGCTCGGGTTGAGATGGGTAGATCTCTTTGGCTAGAGACCCATCTTGCACTTCACATGGTCCATGACCTCGCCATGTTCATGCTGCGGGCTGAACAGGATGACCTCCGAATCTGCAGTCACCAAGAGCGTGTGCCCCGGGGGCCAATAGAAGAGATCGCCGCCCTGGACGCCTTCGCTGGCACCATCGGCATAGGTCACGGTGATCGCCCCCTCAATGAGATACCCCCAGTGCGGCGACTGGCAAAGATCTCCAGGAAGACCCTCAAGCAACGGCGTGAAGTCAGCCCCCGCCCCGATTGAAAAATATTCACCACTCAGAGTACCGAACCCAGAAGGGTCACCAAAATCGGTCTTCTGTCTAGCGATGGCACCTGGTCCCTCGAATCTTACAGGAATGTCATTCTTTGCAATCCGCATTTTTTGATCTCCATGATTGACAAGCTCATCGAAAGACAGAACAACCTGCCTTCCCATACGCCATGATATGACCCAAAATTATCAGTCCATTCTTTATGCTAGAAATTTCGTAGATTTGGCGTATTGGTGCCAGACAATCACAGCCCCCTTGATCTACAGCGGGTCAACTACCAACCCATCTATCATTATTGAAGATATGAAGGGACTGGTGTGGACTCGTTTGGACTCGAAGCGGGTCAGACAGCGGGTCAGACAGCGGTGTATGCAATCATGACAGTGCTGTAGTGGAATCCATCTGACACTCAAAGGCTTGTCTGATGAGCCCCATTACATAGGGAACGTCTTCTGCAGATTTCAGATTCACCTCTACATCTCCATTACCCCACCGACCAAGGCCTGTTATATCTTTACAGATATTGCGTGGATCGGTAATCTCGTGGAATTCCATATTCAGTGATAGCCGGAGCTTGGATTTCTGGGGAACCACATCGACAAAATTGGTTTCCGCTTTATACGCAACATACAGCTTCTTAAACTCTTCATCCACACACTCGTCAAGAGCGAGTATTTCTTTTCGGAGAATATCAAACAACGGTCGCATTGGGCTGTCATTTGCCAGTTTTGGTTGGTCGAAAATAGTGTAGGATTCAACCAGCTTTGGTGCTTTACGATACCGATCCAGTACCTCATCAGCGAGAGTCGGGGATGCCCAAACTATTGCTGCTTTGCGTGCGAGCAGATCAGCCCGCTCTTTGATGCTGTCCTCGTTCCATTCATCTACTGATGCGAGGCTTTGGTTCAGTCGAATTGGACTGTCCTTGAACCCGCCTTTCATATCCCGTTTTTGATCGAATGGGTGGTCGCTGAACTCAGAGTTGTACGCTGTCAAAGTGAGATTACCCAGCGTGTGAAGCCAGGTCTCCTGGACCTGTTTCCAGTTTGGACCAAGTGCCTCCTGCCATGTTTCAGAAAGGTTCTCATTTTGTGGCATAATGTGTTCAATTGTGTAGTCGTTGACAGGGACGTACTCCTTGCGATCAGCGTTCTCTAAACGGCGGAGCCAATAACTCCGAATTCGTGAGGAGTACAGATTGCGAATCTTGATTTCCCTACGAAACTCATCGTCCCTAGGAAATCGCCTGTACGATGGCATGAGCAAATAGTTGGCCTTGATACTCTCTAGGTAGTTGTCTTTATCAAGCGTGCGTGTGAAGTTGGCAAAGGTCTTGTTGTGGGAGTTCGTCGGTATTTCACTAATGGCCCTTCGGAACACATAGCTCTCGGTCACCATGAGCGATTCAAGGAACTCGTCCTTCTCAAGAATACCTTGCTTGTAGTCGTGATAGAGTTCCAAAAGGAATGGGTATGCGACATCTACTCGAAGTTCTCGCAGATTTTTGAATGCTCTAGCAAGCGTGGAATCAAGCTCCTTGCCGAGTGCCATTGCACAATAGTGATCTGCAAATGCATGGATATCGGTGACCAGTGCCTCCACTCCCTCTTTTTGGCTTGAGGGCGTTCTGGCATATTTACGAAACGCAACATACACCTCCTTCTTGCGTGGAATGTCGCCTGTCTTGAGGGTGAGGTAATGCCTCATGAAACTGTCGAAATGTTCGCCGTAGTTATCCTGTCCAAATGCGAGTTCCATTGGACGCCAGTGATCTGTGTAGAGTGCTGTTTGTAGTTCCGGCTCAAGCCCCATGAGAATGTAGTTGCGAATCAAATCGGCTTGCGAAAGCTCTCGACCTGTGGAGTTCATACTCTCAAAGATTAGCTGTGCATTATCTTGATCCCTGTCAAGCGAAACATCGACAACCACAAGTTTTGCTAGACCTTTGCAGAGCGATTCGAGTTTGCCATCTAACTGTTGAATCTGATCGCAGAAGAACTCAAAGTTCTCCTTGATCCGTATGGAGTGGTTGGCTGGTAGGTCTTTTTGTTGGACAAGAGCAGTGAGGCTGTCTTTGTCTGTTTGTGTGAGTACAACTTTGAAGCGGTCGTCGTTTACCTCATGCTCATTGAGCAAGTAGTAGTTGCGGATCTTATTGGCGGTGAATCCACATACCTGAGATTTGTCGCCAATAGCACGAGCTAAGGCTTCAAGTATGATCGATACGGTTGTGAGTCGTTGTTGCCCATCAATAACAAGAAGCGGAGTTTGTAGACTAACGGAATAGAGACCTTTCTCTACATACACAACAGAGCCTACAAAGTGTGCGGCAACCTCGTCATTCTCGCCGGTACGGATGAGGTCATCCCAAAGCTGTTGGCATTCGCTCAACTGCCATGAATATGTTCTCTGATAGATGGGGATTATGAATTGGGATGATTTTTCGAGAAACTTGAGCAGATTGGCTTCTGTAGCTTTCATTCTTCAACACCTCTAACGATGATCTCATTCAACATTCTTACCACTATATGATAGGGTATCGTTGACTTTGCATCCTTCAGTCAATCTGTAGTGGACTCGTTTGGACTCAAAGCGGGTCAGGCTGCGGGTCAGGCTGCGGGTCAGGCTGCGGGTCAGGGCAGGATAAAGTCAATTGCTCTAATACGCCAATACTCACCATGCCTCTATATTCATATTCAATCTGATTTGTGAAATACATGCGGCAAGGCTCTCGTGAGCATAGATCGTTTGTCTTCGACTCATAGATCGGCTGTTGAATCATACTCTGGAACTTCGACTTCCCATCCAAGAATTGAGCGAACATGCTCAGCGAGACTTTGGGCCGCCTTGGCTTCGCCGTGCGTGAGAAAGAGCGTCTTCGGTGGAGACTTGAAGCTTGAAAGCCAGTTCATCAATCCCTTGCGGTCGGCGTGGGCGGATAGTCCGTTGAGTTCTTCAAGTTTGGCGCGGACTGTGTAATCCCTTCCGTGGATTCTCACATTGGGATCTCCCTGAAGGATTCGACGCCCGAGCGTGCCGGGTGCTTGGTACCCTGCAAAGAGGATGGTTGATTCTGGGCGGCCGATATTTCGGCGAAGGTGGTGCTTGACACGCCCGCCGGTGCACATGCCTGATCCGGCAAGGATCACGCTCGATCCGCCCTTGGAGTTGATGGATATCGATTCGGCGGGGGTCCGCACAAAGTGCAGTCCTGGGAACTGGAACGGGTGCTCGCCTGCCTTAAGCAGGGCATGGGTCTCGTCGTCGAGCAGGTGTTTGTATCGTTTGTATATTTCGGTTGCCTTGATCGCCATCGGGCTGTCGAAGAAAACTGTAATCTTAGGGATGCGCTTGGCGTAGGCGAGTTCGCTGAATGTGTAGAGGATCTCTTGGGCGCGATCAATGGCAAAGGTGGGAATGATTAGATTTCCGCCACGCTCGATGGTTTCATTGACGACCCGTTCGAGTACATCGGCCTCTTTGCCAATATCTTTGTGGTCTCGGTCTCCGTAGGTTGATTCCATTACAATGAAGTCGGCCTCGTGAATCTCATGCGGGTCTCGCAGTAGCGGGCGTTCGGTCATCCCGACATCTCCAGAAAATACGATTTTCTGATCGATCCCGCCCTCCCGTGCAAAGACCTCAAGCATCGCAGAGCCGATGATGTGCCCAGCATCGCGATAGATGACACTCAGGCCCTCACCCAGTTGGATCTCCTTATCGTATTCGACCAGTTTAAGTTGCTTCATTGCAAACTGAGCATCATCGGGCGTATACAGCGGCTTATTGGGGAATGGGCCCCGCCGACCCTCACGCTTATGTCGACGCTCTTTGTAGGCGGCATCCTCGACCTGGATCCTCGCCGAATCTTCCCAAACGATACGGGCGAGATCAATTGTCGGGGGCGTCGCGAGGATATCGCCACGGAAACCTTCACGGACAAACTTGGGGATGAGTCCGCAATGATCGAGATGCGCATGGGTCAGCAGGAGCACATCAACTTCACTTGGGGGGATCGGAGATTGATCCCAGTTTCTTGATTGAAACTTGCGTTCTTGAAACAACCCACAATCAACGAGAATATTCTTCCCACAAGCCCGCAAGAGGTACCTTGAACCGGTCACTTGCCTGTTGGCACCGAGAAACTGAAGTTTCATCGCATCGCTCCTTTTTAGGCCAATCTCCACAGTCAAATCTAGTCTGTAGCCAAGCCTTCTCCGTGCATTATAGCTGCTGTATTTTAAGAGTATATTTGAAGTAAATTGTAATCATAACTGGTTCATCCACGCATAGTCGCGGCTGGAAAATTGCACAAATGGGCCATAGAATCATGTGTGTCAAGTAGGCCCGTTTCTCTTGAAAGGACTTCGTCATGGTAAAGCTTAAAACAATCTTGGTTGCTATCGATTTTTCACCATGCTCCTTGATCGCTCTTCGTCAAGCCGGACGATTAGCTACCGAAAATGGGGCAAAGCTGCATGTAATCCATGCGGTCAACTCGAAAGATATTTATCAAATCGCCGCGGCGGTTCCGTTCTCACGGAAAGAGTTTGATGAACAACTGGTCGAGAATATCAAAGCGCAGCTCAGGGGAGCGGTTGACGATGTGATCGGCGAAACCGAGGTGGAGTACCACGCTGTGATCGGGCACCCGCTTGATGCCGTGGTCAAAGCGATCAAAGACATTGATGCCGATCTTTTGGTTATTGGCGCGTTCGGCGATGGAGGTCCTGGGCGTGGAGCGAGTGCCTTCTCAACAAAGTGCGCTAGGCGTAGTCCGATCAATGTCCTTCTTGTAGACGAATCCTGGCCAGACACCATGAAAACCGTCATGGCATGTATCGATTTTTCGGAATACTCGAATATGGTCGCTGACGAAGCCGCTCGTTACGCCGACTTCACCGGTGCCCAACTCAAACTGGTCCATGCACACTCCAATCCGTTTGATGTCTTCCATTGGGGATTCTCGCCTGTCGATATCACGAGTGAGTATGAACAATATAAGGCATCACTGCAAAGCCAGCTAGAGAAAATTGGCAGTCGTATCGCCTCAGAACACAACGGTCTTCAAGTCGAGACCGAACTTGTCTTTGGTGTCGATTATACAAAGGCGATGGTGTCGCGTGCCAAGAGAGTCGAAGCCGACCTCGCCGTCATCGGAGCCAAAGGAAGAACCGCCCTCAGCTACATCATGCTCGGATCAACGACTGAGAAAATGCTTCGCCAAACAGACACATCCGTTCTGACGGTCAGGCAAAGCTAAACATCAATAGTGCGCTCGAAAAAGAGCGAGGAAGGGCTCCAATGCGGGTCATCATGTTCAGTACCAAGGAGTACGATCGACACTTCTTTGATCAAGCGATAAGTTGCACGGGCCACGAGATTGAGTATGTAGAACCGGCCCTCTCAATACAGAGCGCCTCGATGGCGTCGGGCTTCGATGCTGTATGCGTTTTTTCGAATGACACCCTCGATGGACCGGTGCTCAAAGAACTTCATCGGCTTGGTGTCCGGCATATCGCACTCCGCAGCGCTGGATTCAATCAAGTTGACTTGTTGATCGCCGACGAACTTGATCTCACCGTTGCCCGCGTCCCGGCGTACTCACCCGAATCCATTGCCGAGCACACATTGGCCTTGATCTTGGCACTCAACAGAAAGACACATCGTGCCTACAACCGGGTGCGTGAAGGGAACTTCTCGCTTTCGGGGCTCATGGGCTTTACCATGTACGGAAAAACTGTCGGCGTCATAGGAACGGGGCGGATCGGTGAATCTCTTGTCCGAGTTCTCATCGGGCTGGGCTGCTCTGTG
>Ga0316203_1000942_pt1 | contig 25297 bp, 29 predicted proteins | sample 6monrhotite_MG_FD_204940 | JGI IMG/M metagenome (GOLD analysis project Ga0316203, IMG submission 204940) | Microbial mat bacterial communities from mineral coupon in-situ incubated in ocean water Damariscotta River, Maine, United States -... | ecosystem: Environmental > Aquatic > Marine >... | reverse complement strand
TGTTTTGAATCGCACCCAAAGCACCTTCGGCAGTTTGCGCAAGAGAGATGCCATCACTGGCGTTACGCACAGCTTGGTTCAAGCCACGAATCTGGCTTTCCATACGCGAAGCAATGGCCATACCCGCGGCGTCGTCTTTAGCGCTATTTACACGCATACCTGAAGACAGGCGTTGCAAAGAAGTGTGCAGCGAACTCTGAGACGTGTTTAAGTTGTGCTGAGCGTTCAGGGAAGCTAGGTTGGTATTGATATATGAGGGCATTTTAATTCTCCTTTTTACTCGATTTGTACATCCGGCTTATCTGCCGTTTACTTCGGTTGGCTCTAGTTGCGAGACACATCAACCGCCGTTAGTACATTTATCGGAGCCTTCTGGGAAAACTTTAGTGTTGGGTGAAAATATAGTTAAGAATGTATGTTAATCAGCAGAAACAACACGGTTCTTGCCGGTCTGTTTTGCGATATACATCGCTTTGTCAGCTCGTCCCACCAAATCTTCCTGATCTTCATCACTATTGCGAAGTGCTACTCCAGCGCTAAAAGTAACGAGCACGCGTTCATTGTTGTTAAGGAAAAATTTCTTGGTGAGTTCGCGTTGTAAACGCTCGACGGCATCAATGCCATCTTGCAGCGGAGTGTCCGGCAAGATGAGGACAAACTCTTCTCCGCCGTAACGTGCCACCGTATCGGCGGGGCGCAAACAGTCTTTGATCACAGTGGCTAAGTGAATCAACGCGTGGTCGCCTGCTTGGTGACCAAGGGTGTCGTTTAATTTTTTAAAGTTGTCGATATCAAGTAGCGCGACGCACATTGGAGATTTGCTGCGATCGGCTTTATGCAATTCGCGTGCGAAGGTATCGTCCATGCCGCGACGATTGAGCACGCCGGTAAGCTGATCTTGATGTATCAGGTCGCTAACTTGCTCCAGCTCCTGCTCTAAGTGGCGAATACGTGACTCTGCATCATCTGCTTGTTGGCGGGCGGAAATCAAGTCTTCATGCGAACGTAATGCGCTATCTTGAATGACGCGCGTGTCATGCATGATGTCTTCAAGTATGTGTCCCAAGTCGGCAAGGTTGCTTGCGCCGCCGATTTTTTGTCCATAACCTTCAATCTTGGTGTGATATTGGCCTGTGGTTTCGCTTAAATCGCCAAGGCGGTCAATGAAGGTAGTCATCAAACCTTTTAAAGTGGACTTAGCATCGCTCAAGCTTTTTTGCAAAGTGCCCTGTTTGATGATGGCATCGCGCAGATTGCGCTCAGCATCGGCAATCACGCGCTTATCAATAGGATTGGCGATGATTTCCTGCAAAGTGCTAATTTGGCCGTGTAGCCATTGATCGTCGGCGACTAACTCCCCTACGTTTTCTACCAACAGGCGTAGCAAGCGTGCTAAACCTTCTTGAATTTTGGTTTTATCACCGCCGCGCAATTCCAACTTAATCCAGAAATGACGTAATTTGCTGGTAAGTTCATAGATTTGGCTGTTTTCGGTGATGCGCACTTGTTCTGCGAGTGCTTTTACTTCCTCACTTAGTTCCGGTTGTGTCGTAAGCGCATTTTCAAGTGATTGGGCCAATAACTCGCGTAATTGCGAAACTAGTTCTTGATGTGATGCTGTCTTATCATCTTTGCCAGCTTGCTTCACTGTGCTGCTAGCCTTGCTTTTAGTAGCGACGGCAGCGGGAGACGGCTCAAGGGAGTCCGCGTCCAAGACCGCAGTGGGTGCGCTTGACCATGAGCGTAGCAAGCCCTGAATCTTTTCGTAAAGATCGTCAGGTTTGGAGGCAAAACGAGTTAGCACAGTTTCCAAGCCGTCTTTTTTGCGCGTAATGGTGATGCCTTTGTGCGGCGTTTCCAGTTGGCGCAGCATGTCTTGTATGAGATTTGACCAAGGAAGTTCGGCTTGCGGGGCCTCCGCTTCAGCAATTGTTGCTTTGGGCGTTGCATCTGCACTGACACCACTTATTTCTTGAAATATATTGGTGTAATTTTCAGGGGTAGGCGCAAGTTTACGAGATGCCAGTACAGAGAGCGTTTCGCGCGCGACTTCAGAAGGATTAGCAGTTTTTTTCATGATAGCTCAGGTGAAGCTTTCTAATGGATAGCCTATTATCAGAGATCATTGCAAACTCAATAATGCAAATAGAAGAAGTTTTTAGCCCTATTTACGTCGAGTAACAGCGTGAGCTATTCGATCAAATGGTTACTAATTGCGTAATGAATTGCTTCAGCATTGGTTTTTAAATTCATTTTTTCCAATAAGCGAGCACGATATACGCTGACTGTTTTTGCGCTGAGGGACATGATCTGGGCCATTTCGCTTAGCTTCTTTCCAGAGGCCATTAAGCACAGTGTTTGATATTCGCGATCTGAAAGTGCTTGATGACGTAGCTCTTGAAAACCTTGCGAGAGACCGTTGGCGAGCTGCTCTGCTAGTTCGGCGCTTATATATTTCTTGCCGCTGGCGACCGTGCTAATAGCAGTGACGAGCTGAGAGGGAGCGCTTTGCTTGTTTAGATAGCCTGCGGCACCTGCTTTCATAGAGCGCACTGCGTATTGATCTTCTGCGTGCATGCTAAGCATGAGCACAGGTACGTCAGTATTGTTGAGTTTAAGCTGCTTGAGAACATCAATGCCATTTTTGTCTGGCAGGCTGATGTCGAGCAAGATCATGTCAAAAGGCCCTTTTTGCGCCATTTGTATGGCTTGCGCGCCAGTTTCAGCCTCGCCTGTGACACGCATATCGGGGGTGTCGTCCAGAATTTGTTTCAGCCCTTTGCGTATGAGTGTGTGATCGTCGGCTATCAGCACATTTATCATCGTTGAACTCCGTTATGCATAGGGATGGTTAGAACAAAGGTTGTTGAGGTTGCAGTGTATCACTGGGCGCGTCATCAAGTGGAAGATGTGGAACATTAACTGAAACAGTTGTTCCTTCATCGGGTGCGCTAGTAAAAATCACTTCACCGCCAAAGTGTGCTACCCGCTCCTGAATGCCACGCAGGCCAAAGGATCTGGGTTTAAGGCGTGCGTCATGGCTAAAGCCGCGCCCGTTGTCGCTGATGGTGAGTTCGATATTTTCAGGGTTATTCTGAATAAGAATGCGCACCTCTGTGGCATGAGCATGCTTCATTATATTAGTCAGCGATTCCTGGAAAATGCGGAACACGGCAATGGAGATGTCTGGATGCAGATCCATTTCCATTTCTTCATCGTTATGTGTGAGTAAGCACTTAATGCCAGTGCGCTGTTCAAATTCACACGCTTCCATCTCAATAGCTGCGACGATGCCGAAGCTGTCCAGATAACCGGGACGCAAACTGTGAGCCAGATTACGAGCTGCTGTCATGGCCTTGTCCACTAGGTTTTCAATAGTAGTGGTTTTGTCGGTTAGTAGTTTTTTGGTTTTGGGTAGGCGTTCTTTCACCCAGGCTAAATCCATCTTGATGGCGGTGAGCAATCCACCTATCTCATCATGTACTTCGCGGGCGATGCGCAGACGCTCTTGCTCCTTGGCATCTTGTATATGTGATGAAAATTCACGGAGCTGCTGCTGAGAGCGCAGCAATTCAAGTTCGTCGAGCTTGGTCTGTGTGACGTTGACGACTAAGCCTTCCCATTCTACTTTTCCGTCTTCACGTCTTTGCGGGGACGAGCCCAGCGTCAGCCACTTTAGCTCACCATCAGCCAGAATGACACGCCCCTCCCAGTTCCAAAAAGAGAGATTCTGCGCAGAATTAAGCATGCTTTGGGTGAAAGCTGGGCTATCTTCTGGGTGAATTAAATTTAGGAATGAATTTACATCTGCGGCAAGGTCGCTTGGTTCTATGCCAAGCAATGCAGGGCTTCCTTCGCCAATGTAGGAAAAGGAAAAAGAGTTGTTCTGGTCAATCAATAACTGAAACGCCATACACGGAAGGTTGGCGATAAAGTTGTCTAGACGCAAAGGTTTTGGTGGGGATTCGGCCACGGTTTATTGTTGTACGCTGCTATCGCTCATTAAAAACGTTAAAGTTACATTAAGCTGAGGTTACTACAGACAAGGCGCTTTGGGCAATTGCGAATGTAAAAGCATTTGCTCTCAGAGCACATTTTTACATCATTTTATGTTTTTTTATGCCCGTTGCTACCTATAGAGGTGCCCTGAACGCAATTGTATTTCATGTTTGGGCAAGACTGAATTATTGCAATGCTGGCGTAGTGCAATCTTAGGACTCTATAATGCTTCACATCGAAGTGCAGGAGACTAAAGCATGACAAGAGTCCAAATTGATTTGCCTGATGCAACTGCGCAAGCGGCGCGGGATGCGGGTCTGTTAACCTCAGAGGCCATGTTGCAGTTATTAAGTGACGCTCTGCATCATACATAAACCTCAACTCCGACTCGGTGAACTGTCCAGAAGGACTGATGGTCATTCCGTAAAAGTTTGCTGAAAGCCGATTAGGGATCTCGTTCTGCGTCGTGATCAACTTCTTCCATGATTCAAACAAGGTAGTACAGTAAGGCGTATCTACTGAAAAAGGTGAAGGAATTGTCGTTTCGAACCCGACCAGATTCAGCGCAGGCCATTCAATAATCTCCGGCTCCCGCTGAATATCCTGGCTTATGTGCTCGAATTGCGCCATTGTTAACAGCGGCTTTTCAGTTAGAAAAACTTGGTTTTTTTGTGCTCGAAACGCCTTAGGCGTTTGCTCAAAGTAAGCCTTGAAAGAACGAGAAAATGCCTCAGGAGTGGTGAAGCCAACATCAAGGGCAATGTCAATGATCCCTTTTCTGGTTTCAAGCAACAACCTCGCCGCCGCCGTGAGTCGCCGCCCCCGGACATAGCCACCCAAAGTATCGCTCACAAGACTTTTAAATAGCCGTTGAAAATGCCAGCTTGAAATCCAGAAGGAATCCGCCAGTGCCGTGATGTTTATATCTTCAGCGAGGTTCGCTTCGATATGATTAACCAGATTTTGGATCAACTCTACATGTTTCATCGCCATTGGAGTGCTTTGGTGTTTATGTCCATTCTTTCAGGAACAAGAGCTGCTGGCAAGCTATCGTGGCACTAGGTCGGCCTTGCAATTGACGTTCATGTAAAACGTAAGGCAGGACATTTATTCACCATCGTCCCGCCGCTCTAAACGTGGTGAACCGTATGCGTCACGAAAGTGATGTTGAGAACTTTTCGGATGGCTGAAAAAATTGCAGCAAGACTTTCCATTGTCGGGTTCCCTCGGGCAGAAAGCATGCGGTGAACGCTCTTGCTCGGGCGATTGGTCGCTACAGCGATTTGCTCGAAACCCATGGTCGCATTAACCACATCGCGTAGAAGCAAGCGGGCGGCTTCCGCTTCGCCGTTGAGGAACATGTCGGTTGCCTCTTTGAGTAGAGCCTCCGCAAATGCGGGATCACTTTTGATTCGCGCCTGTACCGTCGCACTGGAATCTACTGTAAGTTGGCTCATAATATTTTTCCTCGTGGTTTCTTCCTTAAACTCGCCTTGCGGGCATCGTACTCATCACGGAGTTTCCTAGCTTGTTTGATGTCAGCCTTCTGTCTGTTTTTCGTGCCGCCGCCAAGTAACACAATCAACCTAGTCCCGTCTTGGACGATGTAAATCGCCCGGTCCCCAATCAAACCAATATTCCTTGAGAGTGCCATCAATGGGCTTCACATTCCCCATGCTTCCGGCCATCATGCGGGCGCGAGCTGCAGTCACCTTGGCGGCATACTCAACCGCCAGGCCATCAAACCACTCTCTGTAATGGTTTTTACCTGCCTCGGTTAAATATTCGTCTACCTTGGTTGTCATATTTAAAGGGTAACTTAAAAGATACCATTAGGCAAGAAAACGATTTTGATGTAATGATTTTGCACGGTGAACTTAATAAGGGCGTGTGGGTACAGTTTTAGAGGATCGAGGGAGTTTGAGCATATTTTTTCGCATCAATTGTAAGGCTAGATCCTAGCCGTTCCGCAAAGGTGAGTAGATACATATACTCCGCCGAAATCTTCATGTAATGAGGGCCTTGATAGATATTCTCTTGAACGAAAACAAGTTCCATACGAAAACGGATTGAATGCCTTGCGGGGAAAGAGTATGCAGAATCCATACACATCTTTGCGGAACGGCTAGGATCAGATCATGCCTCTTAGTTTTTATGTTCAGAGCCCCAAAATGATTGGTATCGTCTCAATATTCGGTGTCTCCCTGCAACAAGGTGAATTTGTTATGTCTAGACTTGCCCCTTGGCTCTACTAGTGTCTTTTTGAGTAGCGTATTGCCACATTTTGAAGTAAAGTACTACCAAGTAACACTTGTGCATTTCAGTTGGAGAAATTATGAACATGACCGCACTCCGCTCGACTACACTCAAAGTCGATCAGAAAATCAAAGAACGAGTTAAACGTCTCGCCGATGCACGGCATCGCTCGCCCCATCGACTCATGCTTGATGCGATAAGCGAGTATGTCGAACGGGAGGAAAAGCGCGAAGCGTTCAGACAAGACGGCATCCGTGCATGGGAAGAATACCAAGCCACGGGACTGCATGTGACGCATGACGAAGCGGATGCCTGGCTTGCCAAGTTGGAAGAAGGCCAAGATGCGGAACTGCCGGCATGCCACGTTTGATTTGGTCACCTGCCGCTCTGGCAGACGTGCAGCGCGTGTATCGTTTTTTAACCATCAAAAATAGTTTGGCCGCACGAGAAGCTGTTAAAGCTATTCGTCAAAGCGTCAAAATCCTTGTGCCACATCCTGAAGTCGGACGACCTATCGAAGAGATGGAACCCGAATACCGTGAATGGCCGATTCCCTTTGGTAGTAGCGGCTATATCGCCCTGTACCGCATCGACGGCCAGTCTGCAATCATCGTCGCGGTGCGCCACCAAAGGGAAACCGGGTATTAAGGCGCATAAACAGGTGGCAGGCCACGATTTCTTGCAATTACGGAGAGCGGAACCTAAGGGTTTTCGAAAACTGTGGCCTGTCCCCTATTGATCCCGCCGCAACAAGGTGAACCTATTATGTCAAGACTTGACCCCATTTGTTCCTTGCGTGTGAGGACAAAATTGAACCTGACCCTAATTTATGAACAGTTACAAATTGGAAGATGATAAACGTCTACGAAAGTTGGGGAAGTCCACAGACCCTATTTTTTTCAACCTGACCCCATTGATTCGCACTCATTGTCATAGATTACCGGCCTTCTGGACGAGGTTTATCCAGATATGTTGTGCGATCGAAACGCGACCCCTTTTTCTTAGGCTTCAGTGAGACATTTCGCGACTCCTCGCTTCCTGCGCTTACTTTGAGAGATTTAAGCGAACTGTCTGATTCATAGCATTCTTGGTAACCACCAATTGGATCTGCGACCACATCGAGAACGAGGTTTCGCTTCTTAGGGGATCCAAAATATTTCCCTAACCCTAAAGACTCAATGACGGATTCGACCTTGATGTTGAATTGATGCTTGTATGGAAGCATAGTGTTAGGTATGTCAGCCATAAGTTGATCGACAATATTACCTTCTGGATCACGCGCTATAACAGTGACGCGGCACGATGGTGGATCGCGCGTGAAGTCTAGATCGTTTGCGTAAGCAACGAGACTTACGACTACGACAGCCCTTCCCTGCTTACGGAGATCATTCACAAACTTCTTAGCGTCATCTGTTTTAGACATGTCATGCCTCCTGTTGTGTGTACTGATGGAGTCTAACGTTTGAATTCACCGGCCTTGCGCGGCTTTATGCGCAAGGTCCGGTGGAATGATGGGTTGGGCATCAGTGCTTCCAGTCGTGTATAGGGCCACAAGCGCTGTGCAGGTTTTTCTAGCAAACTCTACAGCCGGGAAGATTGTGTTTTTGATTTCAGTTAGTTCGGCCATTGCATCGGGAATCTTGTCGCTGTTTGTCAAAATCTCGTGATGGTCGATAAAGAAGCCATGAATCAGGCGATTTCTTTTCTCCAAGGCCGGTTTGAAAATTGTCTCAACTTTGCTCGCGAAATCTTTTCCGAGGGCTTTCTTGAGTTCCCCAATTAGCTTGCCGATCTCCATTTTTTTGAATTTCTCGTAAATCGGAGCCACATCGTTGTTGAGATATTTTGCTTGGTTGATTACTCGCTCATTTAGAACGCATATATTCCAGAGTTGCTCTTCCAACATGCTGGACAAATGAGCAGTCTTGCCAAACTGTTTGTACACGTCATCAATAGTCATGGTGTAGTGATGCCCAACGTAAAGTAGTCATCCCATTTGACGTAAAACATTGCGTCAAGGTGATGGATAAAATATTTTCATTCATACATAATTCGATTCAGGTCAAACTGTTACGTTTTTTTAGGTGCGCCTAAAAATGACTGCAAATCTATCATCAAATTCACCATCCAAGTTGTCGAATTAAGTAACAAAATCCGACTCCGCCGCTCATGTTGTTTCCCAATAACAAACTTGCACTTTTTGATCAGATGACGCGCTAGCCGATCAAGTAGGGCAAACACTAAACGAGTCATGGCAAAGTTACAAGGTTTATTAGGTAACATCTGCCAGCGCGGCAACAACAAGTCCTTGAAAAACGGTGTAGAAAGGTGAATAGCTTCGACAGGCTAAGCCCGAACGGTGTGATTACTTCACCGCGCCAGATCAATAACACCATCTAAGTGAACCCCTCCATCCCTGCCCCCCCTCCAACATGCCCATATCGGGAGTCCAACTAATAACACCATTGGGTTAATTATTACCCCCACGGGGCTATTTATCATGTGGGGCAGATGCGGCAACATAGCCGCCCTGAATCGGGTGATGTGAATTGCCCACGAGATTGCGCAAATTCGAGAATGCAGCGTCAGCCAAATTTAAGTCGGAACTGTAAATGATGAGCAATGCTAAATGAGTGACATCGCCGCACCCGCCTACCGCGTTATTCCTATCGTCCCAGTATTAAAGCCGGGAGCGATGGAGGGTAAAGGGCCTTACATCGCGAATGAAAAGATTAATTCGGCTATTGGCTTCCCCGGAGAGTTGGTGGAAGACTGGCACGATAAGGCAATCGCTAAGATGGGCGAGTTGCTGTCTAAGTATCGTTCGCTAAAAGTTTACATGGATGCGTGCGTGCGTGCATTGCGGCGCGTGCTCCGACAAGTGCCATTACTTTATTGGCACACAAGATCCAAAGAATATGCCCGTGGCGCGTCAGGACTTGATGCGCAGTGTGTATCGTCGTTATTTCACTTTGCCCAGCAAGCTATTTCCAAAGTTGGTAGGTGCGCGCGATTTGACGCGCGAAGTGCTGGATGAGTGGTACAACTATTTTCATCAGTGTTCTGAGTGCCGTCGTTGCTCGGTGTTTTGTCCTTACGGAATTGATACCGCCGAAGTCACTATGGCAGCGCGTGAAATTCTCGCGTCTGTCGGCATGGGGCAGAAGTATGCCAACAAGATCATCGGCAAGGTACACCTAATCGGCAACAACCCCAGCCTGCCTCCATGGGCCTTAGTCGATGCTATGTACATTAAAAAGATGGGGAGCATCCTTGGCCACGCCCAAATACACCTGCTAAACAGATAAAAGCTCACGAATTTCATTATTCCAGCCTAGAGAACCTTCCGCCAGACAGTCGCTTCGCTTACCATGTCGAACGCGGTTACGGCATTAACGGGGATCGCGATGGACTCATCGTGAATAATCTATTGGCTTCATATACCCACTTGCGCACCATAGGCAGTTGTTACTGGGCGACACGTTTTGTTGCCTTTGTACAACGCATCAAGCTTGCATCCAGAACGGAACAAGTAAGCGCAATTAAATAACAGGATCAACATGACACATCCATTTGCACAGTACATTCAAATTCTTGGGAAGGGTAAGCGCGGTTCGCGTAATTTGACGCAGCAGGAAGCCGAGCAGGCTATGAATATGATACTCAGAGGCGAGGTAGAGCCAGTGCAAGTTGGAGCATTCTTGATGCTGATGCGGGTTAAGGAAGAAACCGCTGCCGAAATGGCAGGTTTCGCACTAGCCTCACGCCACTCGCTCAAAATGCCTTCTGACTTTCCCTCTGTTGAATTGGATTGGGCTTCATATGCAGGTAAGCGTCGTCACTTGCCTTGGCATGTTTTATCCGCACTTTTGCTGGCAAGTCATGGCATCAAAGTCATGATGCACGGCATGCAAGTGCCGGGCGATGAGCGTGTATACACACCTGCCGCACTTGCTGCCATGGGGATTAAGACTGCGGATTCGTTTACACAAGCAGCGCAACAGTTACAGCAATGTAACTTTGCCTATATATCCCTCAATACAATGAATCCAGATTTGCAGCACTTCATTGATTTGAAAAATACTCTAGGTCTGCGCTCACCTATGCATTCTGTGGTGCGCATGTTGAATCCAGCAAGTGCGCCAACATCAATTATGGGGATATTCCATCCCGGCTACGATGAAACACATCAAGGCGCAGCACAGCTCATGGAGGCGAACAATCTTGCCGTGTTCAAGGGCGAGGGTGGCGAGCCGGAGCGCAATCCGGATACCGATTGCAAAGTGCATTTGGTTATAGACGGGGAAATGTTGATTGAGACATGGCCTGCTGAATTTTCTTCGCGCCACATGAAGGATGAAACGATGGATGTCTCACGCTTAGCACAATTTTGGCGTGGAGAGATTGAGGACGAGTACGCACAAGCGTCCGTACTTTCAACTGCTGCAATCGCGCTACGGGCGATGGGTCGTGCAGCCAATAGTGATGAGGCAAAACAACAGGCGCAGCGCATGTGGCAAGACCGCGCTCGCGATTGTTGGGGGGCATAACATGGACTTCCTGCCAATTTTTGTAAACGTCAAAAGCAAGCTATGTCTCGTGGTGGGCGGCGGCGAAGTCGCACGACGCAAGGCCGGAGTGTTGCTGGATGCCGGTGCCAAAGTGCGTTTGGTCGCTCCTGAACGAGTTGATGGTTTTGATGACGTGCAAGGGATTGAATACATTGCAGCGAAATTCAGCGCAGAGCATCTGCACGGCATTACGCTAATAATCGCCGCCACTAACGACAGCGAAGTAAATCGTCAAGTCTCCGAGTTAGCACACGCGCAGAATATCCCAGTGAACGTGGTAGACGATCCTGAATTGTGCAGCTTCATCATGCCCGCGATTCTCGACCGCTCACCTTTGATGGTGGCATTTTCCAGCGGTGGCGCATCACCCGTGCTAACGCGCATGATGCGCGGCAAGTTGGAAACACTTATCCCGCAGAACTACAGTCGTCTAGCCGCGTTTGCAGAACGCTTTCGTGCTCAGGTTAAACAGCGCGTAACGAATCCGGCTAAGCGCCGTATTTTTTGGGAAAATGCATTGGAAGGCGTGGTTTCCGAGAAGGTATTGACCGGCGATGAAGCCAGCGCAGAGGCAATGCTGCAACAGATGTTGCTCAGCGAAGACAATATCCAGCGCGGCGAAGTGTATCTAGTCGGAGCCGGGCCTGGAGATCCAGATTTGTTAACCTTCCGCGCCTTACGGCTGATGCAAAAAGCCGACGTGGTGGTGTACGACAATCTGGTGTCTATGCCTATTGTTGAAATGACACGCCGCGATGCCGAGCGCATTTTTGTAGGTAAAAAACGCGCAGACCATACCTTAGGTCAGGAAGAAATTAACGAGCTACTGGTGCGTCTCGCCAAACAAGGAAAACGTGTATTACGCCTTAAAGGCGGTGACCCGTTCATCTTCGGACGCGGCGGTGAAGAGATCGAAACTTTGGCTGCGCAAGGCATTCCCTTCCAGGTTGTGCCGGGAATTACGGCCGCCTCAGGTGTGGCTTCTTATGCGGGTATCCCGCTAACCCATCGCGATCATGCACAATCCTGCCTGTTTGTAACAGGGCATCTTAAAGACGGCACGATGAATCTGGATTGGGATGCCTTGGCACGCCCTAGACAAACTGTCGTTGTGTACATGGGGCTGCATGGTCTGGTGATTTTGTGTGCCGAGCTAATCAAGCACGGCATGCCTGAAACCACGCCGATTGCAATCGTGCAGCAAGGCACGACACGCAATCAACGCGTCATCACCGGCACACTGGCGACATTGCCTGGCATTACCGAGCGGAAAAAACCACAAGCGCCCACGCTCATCATAATTGGAGGTGTGGTTACGCTACGCGAGAAATTAGCTTGGTTCAACCCTCTGTAAGCTTAACTACTTTCCAAACAATAAAGAATGGGGGAGACGAAAGCAAAAATAATTGGCGATAGAAATAGCTTATTTCTGCCTCGGTGCTGGGTAACGATTAACCGCCAGTCTGACTCATGATGCGCACGATTTTTCCGGGTTGTTCTTTAAATTCATGACGTTCGGGTTTTCTGGCGATAGCGGCGCAGATTGCTGCTTCCAAGCCTGCATCGTCGATACCGTCACGCAACAATGAACGTAGATCAAGCGTATCTTCCTGTCCCAAACACAAATACAATATACCATCGGCAGACAGGCGTACACGGTTGCAGGTATCGCAGAAGTGCTGCGAAATAGGGGTGATGAAGCCGAGTGAAAAGGAGCCGTCAACAGATTGCAGGTAGCGCGCAGGCCCGCCACCGGATACAACACCATCAATTAAGCCAAAGCGTTTTTGCAGACGTTGCCGCACCGCTTGCAAACTGACATAGCTAGCATTACGCCCAGTGTCACCCATAGGCATGGTTTCGATCAGGCGAAGGATAAAATCGTGTTCCATGCAGAACTCAACCATGCGTTCGACTTCATGTTCGTTCTCGCCACCTAACACCACCATATTAATTTTGATGGGTGAAAACCCTGCGAGTTTGCCGGCTGTCAGCCCTTCTAGGACTTGCGGCAAACAATCGCGTCCAGTAATACAGGCGAAACGCGGCGCATCCAGTGAATCTAGACTTACGTTTAAGCGAGACACACCTGCTGCGAAAAGATCGCTGGCATAGCGCGACAGCAGCGTGGCATTGGTGGAAAGCGAAAGGTCGTTAACGCCGGATAAAGCGCGTAAGCGCTGTGCTAACTCCGGTATGCGTGCACGGGTGAGCGGTTCTCCGCCAGTGAGACGAATGCGCGCCACGCCAAGGCGGGCGAACACCGCAACAACTCGTTCAATCTCGTCGAAGCTGAGCCAATGCGCAGGTGCCTCAAAATCATTAAAACCCTTGGGGATGCAGTAGGAGCAACGTAGGTCGCACTTATCGGTTACCGATAAGCGTAGATATTCAATATTGCGTCCAAAAGAGTCTTGCAAAGTTGTCATGGTTTACGTATTCACGCCAAATAAAAGGGGAAATCTGTTAATGTCAGCACTCGCATTGTACTGCCTTAGGGCTTGAATACAATGCGTCATAAGTGTTACATAATTAAGGGTGCTTTTATGTTGGATGGATATAACAATGGATGAACTCACACACTTTTCCAAAGACGGACGCGCCCGCATGGTGGATGTCTCTGATAAACAAGAAACGCAGCGCGTAGCGATTGCCAGCGGAGTGATCCGCATGCAGCCAGCTACCCTAGAGAGAATCCGCGCGGGAACGGTTGCTAAAGGCAATGTGCTAGCTGTCGCCGATGTGGCCGCAGTGATGGCAGCGAAGCGCACGCCGGAAATGATCCCGATGTGCCACAGCCTGCCACTTACCGGAGTTGAAATCTCATTCGCAGAAATCAATCAAGCCGATGCCAGTGGTTGCGTTGGCCTATGTGTTGTTGCGACTACTAAATGTGTCGGGCAGACCGGCGTGGAAATGGAAGCCTTGTGCGCTGCCAGCACCGCTTTGCTTACCATCTACGATATGTGCAAGGCAATGGATAGAGGCATGCGTATTGAGAATATACAACTAGAAGAAAAACGCGGCGGCAAAAGCGGAATCTGGCGTAGAGGTGAAGAGTGATAAACATACTCTTCTTCGGCCCCGTAGCTGAGCGCGTGCAAATGCGAGAGACGCAAATGCAATTTACGCCCGATATGACACTGCAAGATGCCATCTCCACGCTAAGCGCGCAGCATCCTCAATCCTTCGACATAGTCAGCTTCATCGCCGTGAATCAAGAGCAGATTAAGGACAAACAATTGCCTTTGTCCGACGGAGATGAAATCGCCTTCATGGCAAAATTTTCAGGTGGCTAACTTGAATACAAAGATTCAACTCCCTCATAGCAAAGTGAGACTATGCATTACAAACACAGAGCATCTCAGTATCAGAAACAAAGTGCTTCTCTGTGTCACACACGCCGACCGCTCCTCCCCTGAAAAGGGGAGGCTGGGAGGGGTTTGCTTTTGACTCACCAAAATAAGCCGCAACGATTAAAGACCAAAGGAATATCTGCAATGACAGCCCCAGTCCGCATCCAACAAGAAGATTTTTCACAAGACGCAGAAATCGCCGCGCTAAAAGCCAGCTCCAAACGCATAGGCGGCATTGCAACTTTTCTCGGTTGTGCACGCGACTTTTCCGAAGGCCGTGATGTGAGCGAAATTGACTTCGAAGCCTACGGCAGCATGGCGCTAGCCGAGATGAACAAACTGCGCAAGGAAGCCATAGAGAAATTTAAGCTGCTGGATGCTCGCATCGTGCATCGCGTCACCACCGTCCGCGCCGGTGACAACATCGTCTTCATCGCAGCAGCAGCAGAGCATCGCGGCCCTGCCTTCGAAGCTTGCCGTTGGATAATCGACGAACTAAAACAGCGTGTGCCAATCTGGAAAAAAGAAGCCACTCCGCAGGGTGATTCATGGGTTACTCAGCATCCCTAAGAGGTTCTGATGAGTATTCTTAATGATGAGCTTGATTCGATTACGGTTGGCCGAGAGAAAAATCTCTACTTTTGACTCATGCTGAAAATGCGGAGCTACGATCAGTATTGCCATGTTCTAATGGATTAGCTCATAAGTAATGAAGGGGGTGGAAAATGACTACGATTGTTAACGATAAGCCAATAGCAAAAGCAGTGGTTCGCCCTGAGCTTGTCGAAGGGTGAATGGGCTTCGACAAGCTCAGTCTGAACGGTGTTTATACCTCATTGTGCCAGTTCAATAGTGTGGGAATCCGTACGCCCCGTAACGTTCACGACAAAGCACTGCGGTATGAAATTACTTAGCTGATATGGACTTAGATTGCAATGCAATCGCTTCTTTGCTAAATTGCTATCAATGATTACAAAAAGGAGTATTTCATGGCTAGCAATCTTGTTGTTCGCAATGTGGAAGAAAATATTGCTTTGGCGCTAAAGCAACAGGCCGCCTCCCACGGAAGAAGCGCGGAAGCCGAGCATCGCGAAATTTTGAAATCGGTATTGCAGCGCCCCAAGCGCCGTTCAGTTGCCGAGGTTTTGGCAAGCATGCCGAACGTTGGCGAAGATGCCGACTTTAATTTCCGCAACGTTTAGGAATCAGTATGTACTTGGTGGATACCAATGTTATCAGCGAAGCGCGCAAAGGCTCAAAAGCGAATCTTGGTGTCAGGAAATTTTTTCAGGAAACGGATTTTGGCGACATCTATCTTTCGGTGCAAACAGTCGGCGAAATTCGGCGAGGCGTGGAAAGTGTCCGGCAGCGTGGCGACATTCCACAAGCCAAGAAATTGGAAAAGTGGCTGGATCTGCTTGTGAGTGACTACTCTGACAAAATTTTATCCTTTGACGAAGAGTGCGCTCAAGTATGGGGACGATTAATGTCGCCGCAGCCGCAACATCCAATAGACAAACAAATTGCCGCTATTGCGTTGATTTATGACTTGACCGTGCTTACTCGCAACGTTGATGATTTTCGTAGTACTGGTGTGCGAATCAAAAATCCTTTTGTGTAGCCACGGTCAATAGGTATGAGTTACCCATTAACGTATGATTGCAAGACCAGATGCGTAGTGGGCAAGAGATTGCCGGAATCCACACATTAAATTTACAAAATAGAATCGATAAACAGTCCTTAATGAACATCCTTCAATACGAATCAAAAATCTGGGCGACCGCAGACTTGTTACGCGGTTGCGGCATCAAAGAATCGGAATGGCCGTCTTTCATGATGCCGTTTTTTGCGCTGGTGATGATCGAGAGTCGCCTAGTGCGGATGTTCGATAAGCTCAAGGCCGAGATTGGCGAAAAGAAGTTTTCAGCGATCAAGCAAGACGATCTTTACGATCTAATTAGGGACGAAGGTCAGGGCTATAACATCTTCATTTTTGAAAAGAGTCAGTCCTTAACCGACATCTGCAAGAACGACAAATCCTTCGACATCGACTTTGATGCCTACCTTAAAGGCTTCGACGGAGAGACCAAAGACCTGCTCGGGGTGGACGCGGGCGAGGGTGAAAAATTTCTCGACATCAAAGGCGTAATCACCAAACTCAAAGCCAAGAAAATCCTGCTGGGCTATACCAAGTTGTGGGCGGAAATCGATCTCAAGCCGTTCAACAATTCCGAAATCACCACACTGGAAGAGCACATCAAACGCAAGTGGGCGGACATCTCAGCGGAGACGGCAGGAGAGCAATACACGCCGGACGACGTGATCGCGCTGATCGCTGAAATCATCGCCTCCAAAATTGAAAAATCCGACAGCCTGCTAAAAATCTACGATTGCAGTTGCGGTGGCGGCAACATGCTGTTCGGCGTGGAAGACCGCATTAATCAACGTTTCCCCAAACGTTACACCCAGACCTTCGGTCAGGACTGGAACGATGCGCTGTACGCGCTGGCTAAGATTGAAAGCCGCTTTCGCCCCGATTCCAAAATCGAGCACGGCAATACGCTGGTAGACGACAAATTTTACAACGATGAATTTGATGTGGTGGTCGCTAATCCGCCCTACGGAGTGAGCTGGAAAGGCTACGAAACAGACATCACCCACGACAAGACCGGGCGTTTTAAATTTATTCCGTCGATCTCGGACGGGCAACTGCTGTTCATGCAACACCTAGTCTCCAAACTCGACAGCGTCGGCATGGGCGTAGTGGTACACAACGGCTCGACCTTATTCAGCGGCGATGCCGGTTCGAGCGAGAGCAATATCCGAAAATGGATGTTGGATAGCGATGTGGTGGAAGCAGTGATCCAATTGCCTACCGACGAATTTTTCAACACCGGAATTTACACCTATCTGTGGGTGCTGAATAAAAACAAGCAGCCGCACCATAAAGATAAAGTAATGCTGATAAACGCCAGCGAAAAGTCAAAGCCGCTGAAACCTAGCAAAGGTTCCAAACGCAAAGAAATCGGCAAAGATCACTGTCTTGAAATTGTCGCCACGCTTACCGCGTATCAGGACAACGACTACGCCCGCGTGTTCGACAAGGAGTTCTTCTACTTCAACAAACAAGCGATTATGCTCACCAATGTGGACGAGCAGGGCAGCAGCTTTGCGGCTAAGTTGAAGGAAGGCAAGAAAGGCGAGAAACTGACACCGCTGAGCTTGAGCAACGGCGAACGCGAACTGACTGAATTTACCATCACCAGCGTCGATAACGACTTTCGTAGGGTGGGCAAAGCGAAGCGTGCCCACGCAGATGATGAGATAAACGGTGGGCAAAACTTGCCCACCCTACAAGAATATTTTGAGCAAGACCTCAAACCTTTCATTGCCAGCCTAGACTACAAAGAACAGCCGCTAGTCATTACCACCGCCGAAGGAAACTATTATTTCGACAACGAGCGAGAAACCCTGGTCAAGGAAACCGCAGGCAAAAAAGAGGTGTTGGGTTGCGGCAAAATCGTCGTCAAAGCCGCGCTCAAAAAAGCCAGCAAAACCCAGCCCGAGCGCATCGAAATCAGCGTGGAACTCACGCCCGATTACCAGAAAGATTACGAAATCATCCCATTCCACAAGGATGCAGAAGCCAACCAGACGGCCATCGCAGCCTTCATGGCAAAATACATCAGCAAGCCGTTCGAGTATCTGGACAACGTGGTGGGCGTGGAGCTGAACTTCAACAAGATCTTTTATCAGCCGGAAAAGCTGCGCCCCGTCACCGAGATACTAGACGAGATAGCCGCGCTGGATGAAGAGCTTAAGGCGCTGGAACAGCAATTGAGAATGGATAATTGAGCATGGGCACTCAACTGGACAAGCAGTTTAGCGATGTCACCCGGCTGATCGAAGCTGCCCGCCAGCGCGCTTATCAAGCGGTTAACACTACGCTGATCGACTTGTATTGGCAGGTGGGCGAATACATTAGCCGCAAGCTCGAAGCCGCTGAATGGGGCGATGGCGTGGTGGAACAATTAGCCCGCCACTTGGCGGCGACCCAGCCCGGACTAAAGGGCTTTACCCGCCGCAACCTGTTTCGCATGCGTCAGTTTTACGAGGCCTATCGTGGCAACGAGAAAGTGTCACCACTGGTGACACAATTGCCCTGGACGCACAATCTGATCATTCTCAGCCAGAGCAAGCGAGCTGAGGAGCGTGAGTTTTACCTGCGATTGGCAATACAAGAAAAGTGGGGGAAACGTGAGCTGGAGCGCCAGTTTAAAGCGGCCTTGTTTGAGCGCAGCGTCACTCAGCCCGCAAAAGTCTCAACAGCGTTGAGAGAAGTACATCCCGAGGCGGGGAACATCTTTAAAGATAGCTATCTGGTCGAATTTCTCGAATTGCCGCGCGACCATAGTGAAGCCGATTTGCATGGCGGTTTGCAGGAGAAGCTAAAATCTTTTTTGCTCGAACTCGGACGTGATTTCTGCTTCGTTGGTAGTGAATACCCTTTGCAGGTAGGTGGGCGCGACTTTGCGCTGGATCTGCTATTTTTCCATCGCGGACTGAATTGCCTTGTCGCCATCGAGCTTAAGGCCGAACGCTTTGAACCGGAGTATCTGGGCAAACTAAACTTCTATCTGGAAGCCCTCGACCGCGACCTCCGCAAACCCCACGAAAACCCCGCCATCGGTTTGCTGCTATGCGCCAGCAAAGATGATGAAGTGGTGGAATACGCCCTCAGCCGCAGCCTGTCTCCGGCACTGATTGCCGAATATCAGACCCAATTGCCGGACAAAAAACTGCTGCAAGCCAAACTGCACGAGTTCTACCTGCTTAACACACGGGAAGAGGACGACGCATGAAGCAGCAATTGTCGATTAGCTGCTATGGCGCTTATAAGGACAGCGGGGTTGAGTGGCTGGGGGAAGTGCCTGCGCACTGGACAGTAATGATGCTTAAAAATGTCTTTCAATGTTTCGGTAGCGGGACAACTCCTGACAGCTCTAATCCCACATATTACGAGAATGGAACAATCAACTGGTTAAACACTACTGACCTTAAAAATGATTTTATTTATCAAACGAAAAGAAAAATAACACAATTTGCTTTAGCAGAAAAATCGTTAAAAATTTACCCAATAAACACGCTGGCCATTGCTATGTATGGACAGGGCGATACTCGGGGAAATGTTGGATTGTTAAGTGTTGAGACAACAACGAATCAAGCTGCTTGCATGATGTATCGCTCTTTCAATTCCATTCCAAAGTTTATGCTGTGGTGGTTTGTTTCAAAAAAAGGTAACTGCTCCCCCCCCCCTCAGTAAAATATATTTACAAAAGTACTTGACAGGTTTTTTGGTGTTCAAATCAGGCGACACCTAACCCTTGTGCATTTTGCCGCTGTAATGCATTTAAAACGGCATATGTCTGATTCTTATGGTGCACAGGTCAAAGTCATTCACCAAACCTAAATTGGAGGCTTCTCGCCAGCTTAAAATTTGTCAAAAAATCCCGTGTTATCATTGTGCTAAGGAATAATGACGGTGCGGATCATGTCTACTCTGGATAAAAACTCGGTGCGAAGCCAAGTCGAGAAACTCAAAAACGACTTCGAGCAGCTTCGCCGCGAAGGCAAGGTGACAGCGGAAGTTCAGGCTGTCATGAGCGGCATGCTCATGATTATCGAACTCATACTCGCCATTTTTATGGAGCGCACCACCAAAAAGAATAGCGGCAATTCCAGTATCCCCCCCTCGCAAACCGAAAAAGACAATTCCTCCCTATCCGCACCGGGCAGTAAGGGAAAAGGCAATAAGGCGGGCGGTGAAAATGTGAGAAACCGACGTACGTGCGAAACCGTCACGGTTGCATCGGTAGACCACTGCGATGTGTGTGGTGCCGACCTAGGACAGGTCGCCTGCACTCACGAGCGCCGCACCAAAATTGATATCGTGTTTGAAAAAGTCGTCGAACATGTGGACGCGGAGATCAAACAGTGTCCTTCATGCGCACGTACCGTCAAAGGCAAGTTTCCGTCCGACATGCCCGGCCCGCTGCAATATGGCCTCGGCGTACAGGCGTTTATCATCAATCTGCTGACTTGCCAGATGGTTGCGCTCAAACGCGCACAAACACTGCTTTACTCAATCATTGATGTTGTTATCGCCGAGGCAACCATGTTGCAGTTCATCCTGCGCTTGTATGCGGCACTGGAAAGCTGGGAGGTGCGGGCAACTCAACAATTGTTGGGTGAAGCCGTCATGCATGTCGATGAAACCTCGTTGCGGGTTGACAAGAAAAACTACTGGATACACGTGCATTCAGGCGGCGGTATCACCCTGAAAAAATTGCACCGAAAGCGAGGCAAAGCGGCTATAGAGGAAAACGGTATTATCCCGCGATACAAGGGCAAGCTGATCCACGACTGCTGGACATCCTATTTCAGTTATAAGGGCTGCGGGCACGGCTTGTGCGGTTCTCACCTGTTACGCGAACTTACCTTTGTGGTGGAAGCCAACCGTTACCGCTGGGCGCGCCGCATGAAACGCCTACTGCAAGGCGCTTGCAAACGGGTATCCGATTGCCCGGAAAAATGCCTCAATGACAAAGAATATGCGCGATTGCAAAAATGCTATAAAAAAATCCTGGAACAGGGGGGATTGGAGATGCCTGCCATCCCCGACAAGCCTGCGGGGAAACGCGGCAAAATCGCCAAGTCGGATGCGCATAATTTGCTCGAAAGGTTGCAAAAATATGAGGCTTTTGTACTGCTCTTCGCCAAAGACCCCGTGGTGCCGTTCACCAATAATCGCGGCGAGCGCGATTTGAGGATGAGCAAAGTCAAGCAGAAAGTTTCCGGATGCTTTCGCTCCGAAATCTATGCCCACGCTTATTGCCGCATCACAAGTTACCTGCAAACCATGGCGTATAAGGGTATTAACCCGATAATCGCCATTCAAATGGCTTTGGCGGGGGAGATTGGGGGCGAGTAGTTACAAAAAAAGAAGACATTAGAAAAATCAATGTTGGTGCAACACAGCCCAATATGAATCAGGATTTTGTAAGGAATCTCTTTATTCCGCTTCCTTCAATTTCTGAACAAACCGCTATCGCCGCCCACCTCGACAAAAAAACCGCGCAGCTTGATCGCAAAATAGAGCTGCTCGGCCAGAAGGCAACGCAGTACGGCAAACTCAAGCAATCCCTCATCAATGAAACCGTCACCCGTGGGCTGAATAAAAATGTGGGGATGAAAGACAGCGGGGTTGAGTGGCTAGGCGAAGTGCCAGCGCATTGGGAAGTAAAACGGGTCAAGGAATTGGGAAATCTGGTTCTCGGCAAGATGTTGGACAATGTAAAGAGCGAGAATACTTTTTACCGCAGTTACCTCAAATCAAAAAATATTGGCTGGCTCAAGGTTGAAGATTCAAATATAGAAAAAATGTATTTTTCTTTAAATGAGATGAAAAGTTATCGGTTAAAAAAAGACGACATCCTTCTTAGTGAAGGCGGCGAAGTTGGAAAAACAGCTTTTTGGAATGACGAAATCGAAGAATGTTATATTCAAAATTCCGTGCACAAAATTACGATTCATCAAAACAATAGCCCCAGATTTTTCCTATACCAGTCATTTTTATTGGGCAGCATAAAATATTACGATTCCATCGTGAGCCACGTCAGCATTAAGCACCTGACGAAAGAAAAATTGTCGCGCGTAAATTGGGTTAGACCGCCATTCGCAGAGCAACAAGCCATCGCCACCTATCTAGACACCCAAACCGCCCACATCGACCGCATCGTCACCACGATCAACAGCCAGATCATCAAACTCAAGGAACTGCGCAAAGCGCTGATTAACGATATAGTCACGGGCAAAATCAAGGTGACGTGATGCACGAATCCAACCGTATCGAACTCAAGCGCGAACTGACGGACTCTCTGGAAAAAGAGGTGGTCGCTTTTCTCAATTACCGAGATGGCGGGGTGATTTATATCGGTGTGGACGACAAGACGCAGGCCACCATCGGCGTTGCGGATGCCGATGCGCTGCAACTGAAAATCAAGGATCGCATCAAGAACAATATCAGCCCATCGACCATGGGTCTGTTCGACGTGATCGCGGAAAGCCGCGACGGAAAACAGATCATTAAGATCACGGTGGCCAGCGGTTCCGAGAAGCCGTATTACTTGTCCAAGATGGGCATGTCTGCCAAGGGCTGCTATATCCGCATCGGTAGTGCCTTCGAGCCTATGCCGGTCAGGATGATCGAAGATTTGTTCGCGCGCAGAATCCGCAATTCCATCGGCACCATCAAGTCGCGCAAACAGATGCTGAGCTTTGCGCAGCTAAAGATCTATTACAACGAAACGCCGTTAAAGCTGAACGAGCAGTTCGCGCACAATTTGGAGTTGCTCACCGAGGGCGGCGCATACAACTACGCCGCTTATTTGCTCTCGGATGTGAACGGGCTGTCGATTAAGCTTGCCAAGTATGCGGGCAGCGACAGGGTGAATTTGATCGAGAACGAGGAGTACGGCTATTGTTCGCTGGTGAAGGCGACCAAGGCAGTGCTGGAAAAACTCAAGGTCGAGAACAAGACCTTTGCGCGGATTACGCCGGGCAAGCGTGAACAGCGCAAGCTGCTTAATCCAGTGGCGCTGCGCGAAGCGGTCATCAACGCGATCATTCACAACAACTACAGCAACGAAGTGCCGCCCAAGTTCGAGCTATTTACTGACCGCCTTGAAATCACCTCTGCCGGAGGTCTGCCTAGTGGATTCGATGAGGAAGAATTCTTCATGGGTTATTCGGTTCCGCAAAACAAGGAGCTGATGCGTGTGTTTCGGGATCTGGATATGGTTGAGCAGCTCGGCTCGGGCGTGCCGCGTATTCTGGCGCATTACCCGCGCAGCATTTACCATTTCACTCCAAATTTTATCCGGCTGGTGTTGCCTTATGCAGAGGGCTTCGATCAGGCCAGTGAGCAAGCTACCGGACAAGCTACCGGACAAGCTACCGGACAAGCTGAAGTGCTGCTGATGTATTGCGAAACTCCCCGTTCAACCAAGGAAATGATGCAACACCTCGATTTGAGTCATCGTGAGAATTTTCGTGATACGCTTTTGTTGCCCCTTTTGGCATCGGGCAAATTAGAACTCACCATCCCGGATAAGCCTAAAAGCCCCAAGCAACGTTATGTTGCAAGCAGACAGGATATAAGCGCATGAACGATATAGTCACGGGCAAAATTTGCATACTTGAACAAGGCGGCGCGAGAGTCGCTGAACGGGGATAGCATGGCGACGACGATCCAACAAATTGACGCATGGAGGGCGGCACACTCGGAACACCAGACATTGGAGTTCAAGGAAGCGAAGAAGCAGTTCGATAACCGCAAGCTCTACAAATACTGCGTGGCGTTGGCGAATGAAGGCGGCGGGTATTTGCTGCTTGGCATTGAGGATCAGCCACCGCGCAAGGTGGTGGGTACGGCGGCTTTCAATGATCCGGTGGAAATGGCGGCGAAGATGTTTCAGACATTGGATTTTCGGGTGGAAATCGAGGCGGTGCAGCATCCCGATGGTCGGGTGTTGGTGTTTCATATTCCCGGTCGCCCGCACGGCACAGCTTATCATTTTGAGGGCGCTTACCTGATGCGCGCCGGGGAAGAGTTGGTGCCGATGAGCGAGGATAGGCTGCGGGCGATTTTTGCGGAGGGGCAACCGGACTGGTTTTCTCAAGCGGCACTGACGGCTTGCGATGACGATAAGGTGGTGCAGTTGCTGGATACGCAGAGCTATTTCGACCTGCTGCATTTGCCGTATCCGGTCAATCGGGCGGGCGTACTGGAACGTTTCGAGGGCGAGAAGCTCATCCAGCGCGAAGGTGGCGGATGGATGATTACTAATCTGGGCGATGCTGTTTGCCAAGAAGCTGGACCAGTTTGACCTGCTGGCGCGCAAAGCCCCACGAGTGATTGTGTACGAGGGTAATAACAAGCTGAAGACGAAGTTGGATAAGCCGGGTATGAAGGGTTATGCGGTGGGCTATCAAGGCTTGGTGGAGTTCGTCTACGGGCTGGTGCCTTCGAACGAGGTGATCGAGCAGGCGCTGCGGCGTGAGGAGAAAATGTTTCCGGAAATCGCGGTGCGCGAACTGGTGGCGAATGCGCTTATCCATCAGGACTTTACCCAGACCGGTGGTTCGGTAATGATCGAGATTTACGCCGACCGGATGGAAATTGCCAATCCCGGCAAACCTTTCATTTCGCCGGATCGGTTTATCGACGAATACCAGTCGCGCAATGAGCGCCTTGCTGATTTGATGCGGCGGCTGGGTATCTGCGAAGAGAAAGGCAGCGGCGTGGATAAGGTGGTGCAGGCTGCGGAGGTGTACCAATTGCCCGCGCCGGATTTTCGGGTTGGCGAAAAAAGGACTTCGTCCATACTTTTTCCCCATAAAGCCTTTGAGGACATGGATCGCAATGACCGTATTCGTGCGACTTATCAGCATTGCTGTCTGCGCTATGTGATGAATGAAAAGATGACTAACCAGAGCCTGCGGGAGAGATTCAACTTGCCGGAGAAGAAAGCGGAGGCGGTGTCACGCGCCATTCGAGATTTAGTCGAAGCGGGCAAGATCAAGCTGACCGACCCGGAGCAAAGCTCTTTACGCTACCGGAGTTATATCCCGTTTTGGGCGTGATTCTCATTTAGACGCAAATAGGCACAAGTGCCTATAACAAACTAATTGGATAATTATTAAAGTGTTTTTTATTTAGACGCTAATCGCTGCAATTGATGTTTGCCGTTCTGATCTGGCTGAACTGTAGCCGATATTTATTTACGGGAACAAAGCTAAGTAGAAAGTGAGCAATGAACGAACTACACCTACAAGATAAATTCCTGATCCCGTTTTTTCGGGATGGCTTAGGCTATCGGGAAGTCAAAGCCAATACCATCACGCAAGCGCTGATTATCGAGGAAGATTTGCAGGCGTTCATCTCGGACACCGAGCTGAACAAAAAACCTTACGAAATCCTGCTGAAAAAATACCACGGCGATGCCAAGCTGTTGCTGCAAGAGTTGATCGGGCTGATTCAGGAGCGTATCGCTA
>Ga0316203_1000941_pt1 | contig 25320 bp, 24 predicted proteins | sample 6monrhotite_MG_FD_204940 | JGI IMG/M metagenome (GOLD analysis project Ga0316203, IMG submission 204940) | Microbial mat bacterial communities from mineral coupon in-situ incubated in ocean water Damariscotta River, Maine, United States -... | ecosystem: Environmental > Aquatic > Marine >... | reverse complement strand
AGTGGACCCAACAGTATTCATACGATGGCAGTAGCTGGCAGACGGCCGTGACTTTTGCGCACACCCTTACTGTTACCTCGACAAGCTTGTTTTCCGGAAACTCAGGTACAAATGCGCCAGCATTCACCGCTTTGGTGGATTATTACTGGACAGATGCGCAATGAAAAGATCGAAGAGAAATGCATCACCTGACTGTTTTAACGGTCAGTCTCGTGTTAAGTAAAGCAAAATTTCTATCAACTCTGGTTAAGCTGCTCTGAATAGAAGGTAACGCGCTAACATGAAATGGGCCGCTAGTTTCTGATCAAGTTTGGCGTGGTGTTATAAAGGGTCCAGGTCAGTTGTTTGATCTTTGAGGGTTTAATCGCTAAGGATTTGATTCCCTGTGGCTTACCACGAAAAATAAAGTTGTTGCGATGAGAATCTCAAGGTTCTCTTGTAACTCCCTAGCAATACCCCGCCGCTTGCGGCGTGTCTCCGTAACAAAGGTATTATTGCATCTACTTTTTTATGCGATTTTTCAGGGTTTCGAGAACCAGTTTCTCGCTGCCAGCCGGATAGCCACTATAGCGCCATAGGACAAGAATGGCGACAATGTACGTAACTGCTCCGATGAGGACAGATCCGGCGAGTTCACCTACCTGCCACCATATGTCGTTGCTCAACCAAAAAGTTCTGTGCCATACGATAACGCCGGTCATTATAATGCCCGCGAAAATAGGGCGCCATATGGCGGAAAATAAGTCTTTAAAAGGGAGTGCCAACAATTTTAAAAGCAGAGAGTAATTTATTGGCACCAATATTAACCCTATTGCAAAGACAGCCCAAGCCGCTCCAATTGCTCCTGCTGAAATTACGGCGAAATATATCAAGGGAATACCGATCACTAATCTGAAACAGGCAAGATATGCAATAATTTTAGGCTTTCCTATGGCGAGATAGACAGCTCCTGTGCCGGCACCGAATACTCTGGTAATCCCAAACAAGGCCAGGATTTGTGTAAGCTCTGCGGCTTGCAGCCATTTTTGTCCAAGCAATATGGGTATAAAGAGATCGGCGGTAATTGCAATCCCGGCTGCGATCGGGATTGTCAACAGGAGGACCAATGAGGTCACATCAAGGAACCCTTTTCGCAATTGTTCCATATCTGAAGCAATTTTTGCATAACCTGGAAATACGGCGCGAGTGATCGGATAAACAAGCTCTGTAGTGGGTAAATTGGAAATTTCGTAAGCTATTGTGTAGTAGCCAAGCCCCGCAGGCCCGAGAACTTTTCCAACAATGGCGTCGTCACTGTTCTTAATTAAAACCAATAATACGTTGTTAAGGAGTAACCATTTGGTGTAGGTAATTAACTCACGTGCTGCTTTTAAAGAAAAGCGAGGCCGGTATGGATGCATCCAGTAGCTAAGGAGCAGGCCTGTAACTCGCGAAGCCAGCGTGCCTAGCACCAGCGCCCAGTAATTTTTTAGTATGATGGCAAGAGCTATGGTAACAGTGAAAGCTACCAGTTTTTTAGCGACTAGAAAGATGAACTCTTTTTTCATCTCTAGCTCTTTTCTAAATGCGACAATGCCGATATTTTCGAAACTTTGTATAAATGCCATAAATGCCATTACGTAGATTATGGTAACGAGGCGAGGGTCGTCAAAAAAAGTAGCAACCGGTGATGCGAGGAGGCAGAGCCCAAGGGCTGTAATTCCTCCCTGAATGATAGTGAGAGTCCAGGCTGTGTCGTAGTGATGACGTTCGGCCTTCTGGTTTTGAATAAGTGCAAGATCAAAACTGAAACTCGTCAGTACCTCTAGAAGTGCAAAAAATATCATCGCTATTGCAATCAAGCCAAAATCTTCTGGGACTAATAGCCGAGCCAGTATCAAAGTGCTTATTAAGCCTAAACTTTGCACCAGGACTTTCATACCAACCATCCAGGCTGCTCCTGCGGCTACTTTTTTCCCCAGTTCTTTTTTCATTTGAGGCCGTTCTTGAACGGTTCGGAAATGCCTTGATCTCTGAGCGCCTGAGCCAAGACTGATTCGCCTTCAAGGAGATGAGCATCATCTGAATGAAAGCCATCTTTGTGTGCTATTAAAGTCAAGGCCTGAATGAGTTGATGGTTCGTTGCTGCCTGTTTATAAGGTAGAATGTTCATAAACCCTAGGAGAGTTGGTTTGGTTGCAAACTATTATACAGCCAAGGCTTCTCTGGTTTTAGTTTTTTCTATAACAGGAGCAAAATTAATAATTGATTGCAATCAAAGTTATTTTGGTGGGTTCAGTGATACAGGAGCAGTTGTCGGGTTGCGAGAATTCAACGTTTCTGTTCGTGCCTCTGACCTACATTTCTGTAAGTTATGCAGTTATGAAATAAAGAGGGGATGCAACAAAACCTGCATCCCAAGTGCTGCGGGTATTATTGGCGGAAAACTTCACTCTATCGTTTGGGGTGTTGTAAACTGGGTGTTCTCTTGGATCTCAATGCGATTAAAACATGACCAGAAACATGGTTCCCATTGTCAGCATCGGTATGCCCGTTTACAACGGCGAACGTTATCTTGAGGAAGCGCTGGAGTCGTTGTTGTCTCAAAGCTTCACGGACTTCGAGCTGATTATTTCGGATAATGATTCGACCGATAACACCAAAGAAATCTGCGAACGATACGCTAACAATGATAGCAGAATAAAATACCAGCGTTTTGATAAAAATGTGGGCGCCACACGGAATTACAATCATGTCGTAGCTGAGGCTATGGGTAAATATTTTAAGTGGGCGGCCCATGATGATCTGTGTGAGCCGACCTATCTTCAGCGATGTGTTGATGTGTTAGATAACAATCCCGAGGTGGGGTTGTGTTATCCGAAAACCACCATCATCAATGAAAATGGTGAGCGCGTGAGAGATTTTGACGATGGGCTGGACCTGACTATGGATGATCCTTATCAGCGCTATCGCCACTTTCATCGTCGTTTTCGTGCCCCCGGGGAATGCAACGCAGTATTCGGCGTGATGCGAACAGAGTTGCTCAAACTGACCCCGCGCATTGGAAATTATCCGGCCTCTGATAAGGTATTGTTGGCGGAATTTGCCCTGTTGGGGATGCTCCACGAGGTACCGGAAAACCTGTTTTTGAGACGTGACCATGAACAGACCTCGCTCCGGGCAAATCCTGGTTATGCTGATCGAGCAGCGTGGTTTGACCCCAATAAACGGCATAAACTTGTTTTTTCCAGTTGGCGTTGGCTGCTGGAATATATTCGGGCTATCAACCGCGCCCCTTTGTCCTTCTTGACCCGTTGGCGTTGTTATCGGGAAACCCTTAATTGGGTGGTCTGGAGTCGCCGCCATTTTCGTCAGGATCTGTTGGATGCGTTACGAGAACTTTTGCATCGTTCAAGGGTAGGACGGTTCCTGTTGAAGTCGCTCAAAAGAATATTAGGACGCTGAGCCTCTTTGAGAGAATTGTCGGTAAAACTTACAGTGAGTGTCGGTAATATTTACATATTGGTAAGGTGACATTCTAAATGCTCATATAATCAAAGAGATAAGGTGGCTGGCCTGTTATTTGCTTTCACGCACAGATTTGAGCACGGGAAGTATAAAAGAGTGCCGAATATCTCCAATATTGGTTTGAGCCGAGGTAAGATGATGCCCCCAGTCTGTGTTGCGCTTGTCGCGATTGATGAGCAGTCTGCGAGGAGCAAATTGTCGTCGTATGTTTGTTGGCATAGCAAACCATAATGAAAAAAACAGTGATATTACGGAGAATTGTATGAAGGTAGCATTTCTAGCAGGAGGATACGGCACTCGCCTGGCGGAGGAGACTGAAGTACGTCCGAAGCCGATGGTTGAGATAGGCGGACATCCCATTCTTTGGCACATCATGATGCATTACCATCGCTATGGGTATGATGAGTTTGTTGTTGCGCTGGGGTACAAAGGCGATTACATCAAACGTTGGATGAAGGATTTTGCATCGCTGAACGGGCATTTGAGTGTGGAAACGGCGACCGGCAAAGTGACTGCCCATGGCGCTGATAATCCAGACTGGAAGGTTGACCTAGTGGATACCGGGCTGACTACGCTCACTGGCGGACGTATCAAACGCTTGCAGCCTTGGGTGGGTGAAGAAACATTCATGCTGACCTGGGGAGATGGCGTCTCTAACGTGGATCTCGACAAGCTGCTTAAATTCCATAAATCTCACGGTAAGTTGGCAACGATGACCGCCGTTCGTCCACCGGCGCGATATGGCCACCTGGAGTTTGATGGTGACCGGATTATGAGTTTTACGGAAAAACCACAAACCAGTGAAGGCTGGATCAATGGCGCTTTCTTCGTGCTTGAACCGGGTATTTTTGATTATATTTCCGGTGATCAAATCATGTGGGAAGAAGAACCACTTGAAAATCTTGCGAAGGATGGCCAATTGATGGCTTACCGGCATGACTCTTTTTGGCAATGTATGGACACCTTGCGCGAAAAACATCTTTTGGAACGTTTATGGCAGGAAGGCTCTCCGCCATGGAAAACATGGGAATAATGTGAAATGAAAGTATTAGTGACAGGACACTCGGGTTACATCGGTACTGTATTGGTTCCTATGTTATTGGAACACGGGCATGAGGTCTCAGGGCTGGATAATGGCTGGTTCGAGCACTGCGTGTTTACCGGTGAAGTGGTTCAGATACCTAGCATCAAAAAAGATGTTCGCGACGTGGAAAAAACCGACCTGGAAGGTTTTGATGCCATTATTCATCTGGCAGGTTTGTCGAATGATCCGCTGGGAGATTACCGACCGGGCCTGACTGAAGAGATCAATGACAAAGCTTCTGTCAGGATTGCCACTCTCGCGAAAGAGATGGGGGTCGAGCGATTTATATTCGCCTCATCATGTAGTAACTACGGGGCTTCGGGAGACCAGTTTTTAACCGAGGATGCTGCTTTCAATCCAGTGACTCCTTACGGCGTGTCCAAAGTTAAAGTGGAAGAGGGCTTGTCCAAACTGGCCGATGACAGTTTCTGCCCCGTCAATCTGCGTGCATCCACCGCTTACGGCATGTCACCGATTATTCGTTTCGATCTCGTACTCAACAATCTGACCGCATGGGCTTTTACCACCGGTCAGGTTTATTTAAAGAGCGATGGCACGCCGTGGCGCCCCATTGTGCATGTGGAAGATATCTGTCGTGCCTACTTGGCTGCTCTGCACGCACCGCGGGATGTGGTTTTCAATCGTGGTTTCAACGTTGGCACCACCACGGAAAATTATCAGATCAAAGAGCTCGCGGAAATCGTACAGGATGTCGTACCTAATTGTCGTGTCGAGTTTGCTGACGATGCCGGACCGGATAAACGCTGTTATCGGGTTGATTGCAACCGTATTGCCACAGAGCTTCACGAGTTCAAACCGCAATGGACCGCGCATCAAGGCGTCGTAGAGCTTTATGAAACCTACAAAAAGGTAGGTTTGACGCTCGACGAATTCGAGGGAGAAAAATTTAAACGTATCGCGCACCTTCAGAAACTGGTGAAAGATAAAAAACTGGATGAAACGCTGCGCTGGGCCTGATGCTTAATCAAGGACAGGCATAAAATTCACGTCAACTGCACGGCAGCGGCATATTGCCCGTTGTGCCGTCACGAATACTTCAACAGGTGAAATTAAGGATATGAGTGCTGAAATAACTGTTTGCAGGTCATGTAACCAACCCGGTCTTGAAACTTTTCTGGATTTAGGCCGAACGCCGTTGGCAGACCGTATACTGACTCCCGCTCAACTGAAAGAGCACGAGCCGATGTATCCGTTGAAAGTGGCTTTTTGCCCCGGTTGTGGACTTATGCAAATTACGGAAACGGTCGAGCCGGACGAGCTGTTCTGCGATGATTACCCTTATTTTTCGTCTTTTTCGGATTACCTGCTTGAACACTCAAAAGAAAATGTCCTGGGTATCATTGACCGACAGAAATTGGGGGTTGACAGTTTCGTGGTTGAACTCGCCAGCAATGATGGTTATTTGTTAAAAAACTATGTTGAACACGACATTCCCGTTTTGGGTATCGACCCGGCAGATGGCCCGGCTGCCGCTGCAGAAAAAATTGGTGTACCAACCCGAAATACGTTTTTCACCAAAGCGCTTGCGCAGGAGCTGGTTCAGCAGGGTTCGCAGGCTGATGTGATTCATGGCAATAATGTGCTGGCGCATGTTGCGGATACCAACGGTTTTGTTTCCGGCATGGCAGACTTGCTCAAAGAGGATGGTGTTATCGTCATTGAAGCGCCTTACGCCAAAGATCTGATCGATCATTGTGAATTTGACACTATCTACCACGAACACCTGTGTTATTTTTCTGTGACAGCGTTAAATAATCTTTTTCGACAACATGGACTATATTTGAACGAAATCAAACAACTACCTATCCATGGTGGGTCGCTTCGACTTTATGTGGAAAAACAGGACAATATGGGCAAATCAGTGAAAGATTTGCTGGCGCTTGAACAAGCAGAAAAAGTCGACAAAATTGATTTTTACCGGGATTTTTCCACTCGGGTTGAAAAGGTAAAAACCGCATTACTGGAATTACTGACGGAGCTGAAATCCCAAGGCAAGAGTATCGCTGCCTATGGTGCCGCAGCGAAGGGCAGTACACTGATCAACTACATGGGGATTGGCACAGACCTGATCGACTTTGTCGTGGATCGGAACATACATAAACAAGGCCGTTTCATGCCTGGGCAGCATATTCCTATTTTTGCACCGGAAAAAATAATGGAAGAGCGGCCAGACTACGTACTTATTCTACCCTGGAATGTGACCGATGAAATTCTCAAACAGCAGCAAGAGTATCGTGACCAGGGTGGAAAATTTATTGTTCCCATTCCTGAGCCAAAAATTATCTAGGTAAACAGCGTTTGTGCTGCACAGGGTCTGGTTAATTACAGTTACTGTAATGCGGTACAGCAGAATGTGTCGAACATTATTTTAAAATAGAAAATTTTTAGAGATTGCAAAACAATGAATACAGAACATACATGTCCGAGCTGTGCTGCAAGCAATATGCAGGTTTTTTACGAACAGAAATCAGTGCCCTCCAATAGTTGCATATTGTTAGACAGTGCAAAGCTGGCCATTGAATATCCGCGTGGTGATATAGAGCTTTGTTTTTGCCCGGAATGCGGATTTATCTCCAATATGGCATTCGATGCGAAGCTGACAGAATACTCAGGTCGATATGAAGAAACACAGGGTTTCTCAGGCACATTTAACAAGTTCCATCACGAGCTGGCAGAACGTTTAATTGAGCGTTATGACCTGCATGGAAAGGATGTTTTGGAAATTGGTTGCGGTAAAGGTGAATTTATTACCCTGCTGAGCGAACTGGGAAACAACCGGGGGGTTGGTTTTGACCCAGGTTATCGTGCTGATCGTAATGCCAGTGAGAGTGCTCAGAAAAACGTAACATTCATTACTGATTTTTACTCAGAAAAATACAGTGATTATCAAGCCGATTTTTTATGCTGCAAGATGACACTGGAGCATATTCACCCAACCTCAGATTTTATCGATACGGTACGACGATCCATCGGTGACCGGGAAGATACGCTTGTTTTTTTCCAGATACCGGAATCAACACGCATCTTGAGCGATTGTGCTTTTGAAGACATCTACTACGAACATTGTTCCTATTTTTCTCCCGGATCATTAGCGAGACTGTTTCGCTCAAAAGGCTTCGATGTGATCAGCATTGAAACGGAATACGATGATCAATACCTGACGATTGAAGCCCGGCCAAGTAATGGCAATTCTCAAAGCGCTACTCTTGAACAGGAAAACGATCTTGATACCTTGAAAGATCTGGTGGCAACCTTCCCTCAGCGGCTTGAAGAAAAGCTGACAGGATGGCAGAAAAAGCTGGATGCTATGAAAGCAAACGGCAATAAAGTCGTATTGTGGGGCTCAGGATCAAAAGGTGTTTCGTTTCTGGCAACACTGGATGCAGGGGACACCATTGAATACGTGGTTGATATCAATCCTCATAGACAAGGGTATTTCATGTCAGGTACCGGGCAAAAAATTGTTTCCCCGACGTTCTTGCAGGAATATCAGCCGGATGTGGTTATCGTTATGAATGCTATTTATTGTGATGAAATTGGACAGGACTTGAAAAAATTGGGGCTTTCTCCGGAAGTCATCGCAGTTTGATAACGGTTTGATTACCGCTTGAATACCGTTTGATAATTACATCAGCAGGAGATGGATAATAATGGCTGGTTTGCGCGAAGAAAAATGCCCCGTTTGTGATTCCTCGGATATCGATGCTTCCATCGATATCCATAATGTCCCCATTTATTGTAACGTGCTGTGGCCATCTCGCGAGGTAGCACTGGATGCATCGAAAGGTGATATTTCAGTCACTTATTGTCGTGACTGTGGACACGTGTTCAATAAATCGTTCGACCCGTCCATGATGTCTTACACCGAAGATTATGAAAACTCTCTTCACTATTCCCCCACCTTTAACGAATATGCAGAATCCCTAGCATCAAGACTGCTTGAGAAATACCAGTTGAACAATAAAAGCATTGTTGAAATTGGTTGTGGGAAAGGTGACTTTCTTTCCATGTTGTGTTCGCGTGGTGAGAATCGTGGTTATGGGTTTGATAAAAGCTTTGAAGCTGACCGGGTGGAATCAGACACGCATAAGCATGTTACATTTATTCAGGATTTTTACGGTGAAAAATATGCCGATTATGATGCAGACTTAATCGTATGCCGACATGTGCTTGAGCACATCCAGTATCCACAATTGTTTCTCCAGGATATTCGGCGCGTAATTGGCGAACGCATGGATACGGTGGTTTATTTTGAGGTGCCCAATGCGTTATATACATTGAAAGACATGGGGATCTGGGATCTTATCTATGAGCACTGCGGGTATTTTAACGTTAACTCATTGTCCCGAGCATTTGAGCTTGCCGGGTTTGATGTTTGCGAAGTGGGAGAATCTTTCGGTGGACAATTTATTTACGTAGAAGCAAAACCGCGAGCCAGCGAAGGTACTGTTGATAAAAATACGGAGACTTCACCCAGGCTGGCGCTAGACGAGTTAGCAGCATGTGTGTCGGTTTTTGAAGATAACTACAAAGCCAAGGTCGCCCAGTGGCGCGAAAAACTGGATTTGCTGCAAGCAGATAACAAACGCGCAGTGATTTGGGGTGGTGGTTCAAAAGGAATCACATTCCTGAATGTTTTGAAGACGGAGCAGACTATCGCTCATGTCGTGGATTTAAATCCTCATAAACATGGGCTGTTCGTGCCGGGGACGGGACAGAAAGTGATCGGGCCTGAAGCCTTGAAAGAATCGCGCCCTGAACATGTGATCATCATGAATGGAATTTATCAGGAAGAAATTACGCAGATGCTTGCTGATCTTGGTATCGCCTCAGAAGTCAGTTGTGTTTAAGCAGTGAAAAAAACAGACCTACTTGTCATTGGTGGAGGCGTTATTGGTCTTAATATCGCCTTGGCCTTCAAACGTCGCTATCCCCAACAAAAAGTTGTTTTACTGGAAAAAGAAGCGCAGTTTGGCGCGCATGCCAGTGGTAGAAACAGTGGTGTGTTGCATGCAGGGTTTTATTACACGGCGGACAGTTTAAAAGCGCGTTTCACTCGGGAAGGAAACAGGCTGTTAACGGAATATTGTGTGGAAAGAGGCCTGCGAATTAATCGCTGCGGCAAACTGGTCGTCACACAAAACGAAGCAGAGCTGGAAACGCTGGATGTGTTGTTACAACGTGGGAAAGCCGGTGGCGTGACTATGCATGAGCTCACCGAACGTGAAGCCCATGAAATTGAACCCCGGGCAAAAACATTTCAAAGAGCACTTTTTTCACCGACGACCTCATCCGTTGATCCACTTGAGGTTGTGGAAGCAATGGTGAAAGACGCAAAAAATATCGGCATCGAAATCTTAACCGGGACCGCCTACCTGGGACGAAAAGGACAGGAGATTCGTACGACCCAAGGGTCAATTTTGGCGGGCTACGTTATCAATGCCGCAGGTTTGTACGCCGACAAAGTCGCGCAGGATTTTGGATTTTCGGAACACTACAGGATTATCCCCTTCAAAGGACTTTATCTTTATAGCGATGAGCCGGTTGGTTCGCTACGCACACACATTTATCCGGTACCGGATCTTCGCAATCCTTTCCTGGGCGTGCATTTCACTTTGACGGCGGATGGTCACGTTAAAGTTGGGCCGACGGCCATTCCGGCTTTTTGGCGGGAACATTATAGCGGTTTCAAAAATTTCAATTCGTCAGAACTTTTTGAGATTGTGATGCGTGAAATGGGTTTAATGTTAAATAACGATTTTGGTTTTCGTAAACTGGCTGTTACTGAGCTTTCAAAACATTACCGACCCCGCATGGTAAAATTGGCCTCCCATCTTTTATCCGGAGTGGATAAAAAAATGTACCGCAGATGGGGGAGGCCGGGCATTCGCGCCCAGTTGTTTGATTTACGCAATAGACGGTTGGAGCAGGACTTTTGTTTTGAAGGCGACCAGAACTCTTTTCATGTATTGAATGCAGTATCACCTGCATTCACCTGTGCGATACCCTTTTGCGAATATTTGATTGATCAAGTTGAGGCGAGTCGTTCAACCTAGAATCCGCAGTTGAACGGCTTGTAGAGTGCGTTGTATTTTGTGACTGGCGAGGCGCGATGAGAACGAGGCCATGGATGGCCGAAGGTAGAACACCAACAGTAGGCGCTTTAGGCGACGCAGGAGCAGTTGTCGAGTAATAGCTTGCCTATTGCGACGATTCGCATTGTACAAGGATGTACCGGTGTCGCGAAGCACAGGACGTACGAGAGCGACCAACGCGGCCAGGCGCAAAAGGCAACGTGCTATACAGGTCGTAGCGACTCATCCAGCAGGTGAACTCTCTAAAATGATAAAACAGGATGTTGATCAAAATGTTAATACATCCTCTAAGCGGTCAACTGCGGAATCTAGGTTCAAGTTAACCTATGCGGGTCAATTGTTGAATAATGATTTCCGTTGCCTGTTCAACGCCACTCGGCTGAGGTGGCGTTGGAGCTTTGCTCATGCATAGTGTTTCGAGGATGTTCACAACATTACCGGTTGCAAAATCATCCGGATGTATTTCGGCGCAGCGTCCATGCTGTCGGAACCAATCAATCAGGCAGTCGATTTCCGGCCAGTTTTTTCGTTGCAGATACAGCACAGGGATACCCAGGCAGGCAGCCTCCACGAAACTGCCGTACCCAGGTTTGGCAATGAGTGCATCACATGAGGCCAATATATCTGCAAAGGGCATATTGAGGCATTCCAGATCGATTGTATCCGGGTGTTGGGAATTCCAGGATGCGGGCACGATAAAACGCAATCCAGGTTGTCGAGGCCAGCTGTTGACGGGCAAACGTAAATCCATACCGCCAAGAGAGAGCATAACGAGACGCTGATCAGAGTGCAGGTCGGTCTGCTCGACGATTTCGGTTTTCCGGGTTTTTCCCAACTGAGCAACCGGACCGATGACCTTGGTATTTTGTAAGCCTGGCATCAGCATCGATGGCGTGAGCTGCAAAAACAGACGCGCACTTTGATATGCCGCCAATATTTGCTGGAAAATGTTGTCTGCCTCTGGCCTGACACCGAGGAAATAATGTTGATAAATATCGGCCCAGTTCAAGGAACACATCGCGATAGAAGGTATATTGGCACGTTTTGCACCGGCCAACGCGAGATAAGGGACATTGGCCAACACCAGATCCGCATCAAGTGCGGACAGTTGCGCGGCTTCCACAGACACCTTGTCTTCCCAGTGTGAGTGAAAGTCACGATAGGCTTCGGCGCTTTCGCTTTCTGACACTTGTAATGCACTTGCTTGTATCATTCCAACGTCCGTGTTGGTTTGTTGTATGTCGATATTCTGGCCGAATCGTTCGAGCAGTTTACTTTTGGGAGCATTGCTGCGAATGGTTACGCGGAGATTGGGGAGTTGTTTTTGTAGAGCCTGAACGATAGGTGCTGTTTGGCCGATGTGGCCAAAACCGTGTGAGGACAGAGCGATAACGAGGTGAGAGCCCATAATTTTGTTGTGCCAATATCTGAAAATGAACGTAGCCTGCTGATCATGTTCTGTCAGGTGTTTCAGGTCAATGTGTTTGCGAACCGGAGATATGATCGTGAAAGAAAAGGGGAGTGTGTTTGGGAGGCATCCTCTGGTGCTTAGCCCACATCCGGGAATAATGTTAGTGGTTCTTTTCATGATTTTCCTGGGGGCCGTTGGCGCTAGTCATGCCGGTGAAATGGTCACGGCCATTACAAAGGTAAAGAAGAGTGTTGTGGGAGTCGGTACACTGATGCCGACACGTAGTCCGCGGGCAAGCCTGTTAGGCACAGGGTTCATTGTTGCTGATGGGAATCATGTCCTGACCAATGCCCATGTGGTATCCCGAGAACTCGACTTTCAGGGTAAAGAGTCACTGGTGGTTTTCATTGGACGCGGGGTAAACCCAGAAACGCGCTCCGCGAGCATTGTGCAGCTTGATAGGGAGCATGACCTGGCACTGCTTAAAATTCCCGGCCCTCCATTGCCAGCACTTTCGTTAGGTGATTCGAATACTGTGCAGGAAGGTGAGGAAATAGCGTTTACAGGGTATCCCATCGGCGCGGTACTGGGTTTGTTCCCGGTGACACATCGAGGCATTATTTCTGCGATTACCCCCATTGTCATACCGCTGGATAGTGGTCGGCAGCTTACGCCGGAGCTGATCAAGCGCTTACGCGACCGTTACAATGTGTTCCAACTGGACGCGACCGCCTATCCGGGGAACAGTGGTAGTCCATTGTACAATCCTGAGACAGCGGAGGTTGTTGGGGTTCTCAATATGGTTTTTGTAAAGGAATCCAGGGAGACTGTACTCCAGAAGCCTAGCGGGATTGCTTATGCCATCCCGATCCGTTATGCCGTTGAGCTGGTTGATAAATTGAATAAACAGTAGTTATCGTCATAGGGTTTTTATGTCGAGTATCGCTATAAGTATAGGTAACGCATTGATATTTTAATATATTTATCATGAGAGCAGCTTTGTGTACAATAACGCAGGAATAAATCGGGATAATTGAAGTCACATCAGAATATTATGTTTGATCATGTAAAGACCGTATTGGGTGAAGCACTGCAAATTGAAGACCGTACCTCGGAAATGACGGGGAGTACGCTTTTGTTGGGTAATCTTCCAGAGCTGGATTCCATGGCAGTGGTCACCGTGTTGACCGCGTTGGAAAACAATTTTGGTTTTGTGATCGATGATGACGACTTAGTGTCCGACGCTTTTTTGACTCTTGGCAGCCTAGTGAGTTTTGTCGAAGACAAAACCCGTCGATGTGCTTGAATCATCGCTGAGAAACCCTCCAAGGAATAAGTTATCCTTTATGCTACAACGCTTAAAAAGACCCAAAGGGGACTTTTTTGAGATGTGCTTACCCCTGACTATTTTGTTTAAGCATCTTGTTTGGCGCGCTGACAACTGCGCCTGATTCGTTTTTAACGCTAATAGTCCACTTTGTTTGTATTGTTTTCTAAACCATCAAACAAACTGCCGCATTCTACGTGCCCGAGATTACGGGAATTGAAGTTTTTAATATCTCTTTCTCCTGTTCCTGTTTTTTTACCTGGGTTGCCAGGGTCTACTAGCCTCATTTATATCTATTGGTTCATAAGTTTTGATGGTCATGTGAGGTTGATTCAAATCTCTGCGTTTCATGTTAATCCTAGAATCCTCAGTTGGACGAGTTGAAGTGTGCGATTGCGGTGGTGTAGATCAAGGCGTAACGACGCGGAATAGCCCGCTATTCTAAGGAGTTACAACGCAGAGATACGCCGCCGCAAACGTGCAATTCAGCTCGTAGCGGGACTCACCTGTTGGGTGAAAAGATGAATCGACTGTAATTATTTACCAAACAGTTAGTTACCCTCTAATGCGAGCGGTCAACTGAGGAATCTAGGTTAATGGTTGAGCGGAAGTAACGACTCAGCTTGTCTTTTAACCTAGAAACCTCAGTTGGATCACGAAAGTCCGCGCAAGCTCTTGGCGCACCTAGCAAAGCAGAAAAATGTCTCATCACCAATAAGGTGACCACGAATTTTTATGCTTCACTATGCACACCAATATCTTACGCGTCTTTATTCGCGCCCAACTGAGGTTTCTAGGTTTAAATTTCCCAATTGCGGCATCAAAAGCGTTCATTTACACCTGTAAATTATAGGTTTTTCCTTGTTCTCGAACAAATCAAAGGCAATCTGAGAAGTTATAAGTGGAACACTATTTGCCTCCATATCTACAGCATCCACATCTGCTTTGAAATATTAAATGACTAAAGATCCAGAATGAGCCGCCGAGAACTGGAGAGTGTAAGCTTGTCGTCATCACAGAATGGCAAGCAGCGAAACATCAAGTTTAACGATGCCTACGGCTCGAGTGCTTGCGAGTGTAAATATTGTGAAGGCTTGATGATATTACCCGTATAGCAACTATGATGTTTTATGTGCCTCATTAAATTTGTATATGGAAAGAATTTCAATATGAGAATCGAGCAGCTGTTACAGGCAGGCATAGTCGAGCAATCGCTTGAAGTTTCTGGCACGTTGGCAGCTGATCCTCATTTTTTACTGATTTTTGGTTCTGGCAGCTATCCAAAAACAACACACACCAAAGATTAATAAGGGCTTTCATTGAAAAGCGGAATTGATTACAGGCGAAGATAAATAAGATATGAGGGCTTTACTAGTACGTCATTATATAAGCCCTATTAAGGGAGGGGCCTTAAGGTGTCTTTTAAGGGGCTATAAATTAGCGATGAATAGTGATGGTGAAAAAAATTAATATAATCGGACAGAAAATACCTGCGGGGGTTGCAGGACTGACAGCACTTATTTTAGTGATACCTAACGATTCACTTTTATCGATAATAGCCGCATTTGCATTGATTTTATTTGAGTTCGCACTCGGTTATATACGAAGCAAAGCACATGTACTGCTGAGTCAAAAAGCCAACCAAGCTAAAAATCAAGTTTCTGAGCTGGAAGCCGAAGTGCAGAAATACAATAACGTCACTCATTCCCTACAAATGATTGGTAGTAACAATATGCCCATTTGGGCCCATCAGATTAACGATTGCATTAATATTTCGACGACAGAAATGAATGAACTTGCACAGCGTTTTTCTGGCATTGTCAGCAGCCTCCACTCTATTGTTAATGAAAAAACGGATAGCGACGAGCTTTCTATTACTGAGATAAAAGCCAAGCTGGATAGTATTTCATTCGCACTGGTTGAGCTTGTGAAAATGAAAAAAGAATCACAGCAGGAAATTTTAGAACTTTCAAAATTTACTGAAAAACTGGAGACGATGGCCAGAGACGTTGGCTATATCGCCGGGCAAACCAATTTGTTAGCACTTAATGCCGCGATAGAAGCAGCGCGTGCCGGTGATACAGGGCGTGGATTTGCCGTAGTTGCCGATGAAGTACGAAATCTTGCCAGCCGCTCGGGTGAAATCGGAGTGGACATCATTGCTAATGTCGCCATGGTCAATGAGCAATTTGGTCGCATTGCAGAAAAATCCAAAATCAATAGTGAAATTGAAGAAAATCTTATTAAGGATGCAGATAAACATATCAATGCTGTTATCCACCAGCATGAAAAAACAAAAAAAGAACGCGATGAAGCGGCGGAATATCTAGCGCAACTCTCATCAAATATCACGCTTGAAATTGAAAGTTCTCTGGTATCAATGCAGTTCCAGGATCGTGTTTCACAAATTCTTGACCATGTTAGCGACAACATGTCTGCTCTTTCAGAACAGATCAAAGACCAGCAGAACCTCGATATAGAAAGCTTTTTGGAGAAAATGGTCGGAGAATATACCACGACCAGTGAGCGTGAGGTACACAACAAATTAACCGGCACGGAATCTGCCGAGATACCCAAAGAATCTGACGAAGGCGAAGTCGTATTTTTCTAGAGGACACTTGATCATGTCAAAAACCATATTAATTGTTGATGATTCCAGCTCCGTTCGCAGTGTCGTGGGAATTGCACTGAAAGGCGCAGGCTATGATGTCATCGAAGCTTGCGATGGAAAAGATGCCCTGTCAAAAATGACAGGGCAGAAAATCCACTTAATCGTCAGTGATGTCAACATGCCCAATATGGATGGCATCACTTTGGTAAAAGAAATAAAGAAGCTTGCCAGTTACAAATTCACGCCTATCTGCATGCTGACCACTGAAGCTGGAGAATCAAAAATGCAAGAAGGCAAAGCGGCCGGGGCCAAGGCATGGATCATTAAGCCATTTCAACCACCCAAGCTGCTGGACGTGGTTTCGAAATTGCTGGGTTAATGAATTTAGAAAGTTGATTGAAAAATATAAGGAAATCGTCATGGCACTTAAAAGAGAACGTGGCAGCAATAAAACGAAGGGATTGTGTAAATTAGCCATCAATGAAGATATGACCATTTATGCCATTGAGACCCTTAAACAGGAAATCTCCGAAGAAATTGATATTTATGACAGATTTGAACTCAATTTGGTTGAAGTGGAGGAAATAGATTCAGCGGGTATTCAATTATTATTAGCGTTTAGACGTGAGTTGATACGAAAAAATAAGGCATTCAAATTAACCGGTGTCAGTGGCACCGTCGCCAAGCTGATCGAAAATTACGGCATTGGTGATCGCTTTAACAGGGAAGGTATCGCATGAGTGACGAAAGCTTACAAATTTTTGCAGACGAGGCAGAAGATCTGCTGGGTGCTGCTGAACAAGCTTTGCTTAAATTGGATGATCTGAATAACGAAGCTGAGACCCTTGATTGTGTCAATGATCTTTTTCGTACCTTTCACACGATTAAAGGTGCTGCCGGTCTTTTTGGTTTGGATATTGTTGTTGATTTTACCCATATTGTTGAGAGTGTTCTAGGAAAAATCAGAGAGGGCATTCTCACCGTTGATGAAAATATGGTTTCCCTTTTTCTATCCAGTCGTGACCATCTTGAAAACCTGGTAAGCAATGCAATTGATGGGGTAGAAACCATTGGCGGTAAACTAAAGCAGACAAATGATGAATTGATCGAATGCCTGAATAATTATCTGGGAAACTCATTGACAGATGAAGCGAGTAGCGATGCTTCCCAAGCTGTGGCGATAGCTGAAAAAACGACTAATGGTGTTGTTAATGAAAATTGGCACATCTCCCTCCGGTTTGGTCCCAACGCTTTGTGTAACGGCATGGACCCTGCCTCATTTATCAACTATCTCAATAAGATTGGAAAACTCAAAAGCATTACCTTGATTGATGATGCAATCCCACCATGGTCTGAGTTTGACCCAGAGAGTTGTTATCTCGGTTTTGAAATCATCTTGATTGCGCCAAATACCAATAAAGAAACCATCGAAGAAGTTTTCGAATTTGTTCAGGATGACTGCAAAGTCAGCATACTTCCACCTCATAGCCTTATCAATAGCTACATTAAAATGATCAACGAACTTCCTGAAGAGGATATGCGCATCGGTGACATTCTAGTGGCTTGTGGTGCGCTGACGCCTCGTGAAAAAGATGATGTCCTCAATACTCAGGAACATATTGGTGATGAAATAATAGCCAGCGGTACGGAGAAAAATATTCCTCAACTTGGCGTGGTTGCCGTTGAACAGCAGGTTGTTCAGCAAGAAGTGGTCGATGCCGCTGTCAAAAAACAAAGTGACTTCAAAGAACAACATGTTAATACCCAACAAACCATCCGGGTCAATTCTTTTAAATTGGAAAGTCTTGTTAATCTGGTTGGTGAACTGGTGATCAGTACGGCTAATGCGGAACTCAATGCGGACAGGCAGACTGATACTGAATTGACCGAGGCGATGGAAAATCTCTCGCGTCTGGTTGAGGAAGTGCGTGATACAACATTGGGGCTACGTATGGTGCAGATCGGTGAGACATTTAACCGTTATAAACGCGTCGTACGAGAAGTCAGTCGTGATACGGGAAAAGATATTGACCTGTGTATCAGTGGGGCTGAAACCGAACTGGATAAAACACTGATTGAAAAAATTGGTGACCCACTGATGCACCTGGTAAGGAACGCCATCGATCACGGCATTGAATCACCTGAAAAAAGAATCGAGGCAGGTAAACCTGCTAAGGGTACTGTTAATCTGAATGCCGTCCATGATTCAGGCAGTATCGTCATCCAAATCAGTGATGATGGAGGTGGACTCTCAAAAGAAAAAATTCTCGCTAAAGCATTGGAAAAGGGACTTATTCAAGAGAATCACCAGCTAAGTGATTCAGAAATCTATCGGCTTATTTTTGAGGCTGGGTTCTCAACGGCCGAAAGTATCAGCAATCTCTCTGGGCGTGGTGTCGGTATGGATGTGGTGCGTAGGAATATCGAATCACTGCGTGGTTATGTTGAAATTGATAGTGAAGAAGGCAAGGGAACAACCATTTCCATTCGGTTGCCACTAACACTGGCAATCATCGATGGGTTTCAGGTACGGGTGGGGGATGCTCAGTATATTGTGCCGCTCGATATGGTGGAAGAATGTATCGAGCTTAATGACTCACTGCGTGGGAAAGATAAAAATGCCAACTACGTTGACTTGCGTGGAGAAATTCTCCCTTTTATGCGTTTGAGTGATATGTTCGGTTTAACGGGTAAAGTTGAAGATAACCATCGTGACAATATCATTGTGGTCCAGTTTGCAGGAAAAAAGGCTGGTTTTGTCGTCGATGAGCTTCTGGGAGAGCATCAAACCGTTATCAAACCACTTGGTAAGGTTTTCCAGAACCTCAAAGGCATTAGCGGTGCGACCATTCTTGGTAGTGGCGAAGTTGCGATGATTATCGATATTCCAGAAATGATAAAACGTGTGGAAAATACAAAACCACATATTGCTTCACATACACTCCATTAATCCTGAGTAAATAATAAAAATTGAGTCAACAGGAGTTATGGATATGCAAAATACAATAGCAAAAATCGATGAAATGAAAGTTGATGACGATATTCAACAATACCTTACTTTTATGTTGGGTGGAAAACTTTATGGGATTGATATTCTCAATATTCAAGAAATTATCAAATATGATGAAGTTACCGAAGTTCCGATGACCCCTGATTTTATTTCAGGTGTTATCAATCTGCGTGGCAGTGTGGTTCCAATCATTGATTTGACTCAACGGTTTTCTGGGAAACCAATAGAGATTACAAAACGTACCAGCAGCATTATTATTGAAGTGGTCAATGATGATTTGAAAATTGAAATTGGTGTTACGGTTGATATCGTCAATGAGGTTCTTGATATCCATTTACGTGACATCGAACCTGCACCGTCCTTCGGTAATCAGATTAAAACCAGTTTTATCAGTGGTATGGCTAAAGTTGATGGAAAACTTCTTATTTTGTTAGATATAGAGAATGTGCTATCGATTGATGAATTTTCATTAGTGGGCAGCATTCAAAATAATATGAAACAGCCGTAAAAAATAATATTGATTCGTAGTTTGAGATGATATAAGCCGGAAATATGAAATGTTGAATAACACCGTAATAGAAATCAGGATACAGGTAAGTCTTTGCCAAGCTATGCTTTTTATTTTGTTAGCTACAGTAACCTTGATGCTTTCATCTGGTGTAGTATCGGCTAGCAGTACAATTACTAATTGGAGTTATTTTGTTCAAGATGATCCAAAAATATGGAGATTATTAGAGAAAGAATATCATTTATGTGATAGCGGAATCAATCAATCGTCGACAAATATTAACGGATCATATTTATCAAATCTATTTACGTTGGGGTTTAATTACAGTGGTGTGCCATTACAGATTGTGAACAATAGTCATGCGATTAAAATTAATTATAACACGACTGTTGATCATGAAAAATTTACTATTGAAATAGCGAATAAAAGATATCACCTTCCCAGCGTAATCTCATATGGCAGATCAATAATTATCAGTGACGAAAAATATAGGCTGCTACAGGTTTATTTTCACAACCCCAACGAACATTATTTAGCAAGTAAACCTTATGCTATGGAGGCACATTTTGTTCATGCCAATAGTGTTGGACAATTAGCGGTAGTCGATGGTTTTTTTAAAAGCGATAAAAATAACAAATTTATAGATAGCCTGTGGCACCAAATGCCACGCAACGCAGATGGCATACACGTGAATAACAGTATTCATTTGAACGCTGAAAACCTGTTGCCTGAAAATAAAAATTACTACCATTATCGCGACTCATTGACAACATCAGCCTGTAGTGAAGGCGTGCGTTGGTTTGATATGCGAAACGTTGTCAAAGTTTCATCTTCACAAATCGTCAAATTTTTATCTGTTATTAATGAAAATGCGCATCCTGTATAACAGGTTAATACGCGATTTTTTCTAAAAATCCAGTAAATGGACATTAAATTAAATTATTTAAAGGGAGACCGAAATGATCAACAAACAACTGAAAGAAGTAGGCGTCAAAAAAAAGATGGGGGCTCTTTCCGCATTTTTTTTGATCATGATATTAATTATTTGCCTGACAACATATATTAAATTGTCTGATCTAGGTGTCATTATGGAGTCTGTTACTGAAAAAGATATACCACTTACTGATATCATATCCAAAATCACTGTCCACCAACTGGAGCAAGCTATAAACTTTGAGCGTGCACTGCGTTTCGGTGATGAAATGAAAAAGGAAGCGGCTGCAGAAGAACACTTTAAACATGTAACACATATTTTTGAAGAACTATCACATACGATTACCGAGGAATTTCATATAGGTGAGGAGTTAACCGCTGAGGCAATTAAAAGCGCACACAATGAAGAAAATAAAAAAGAGTTTACACATATTGAGAGTTTGCTCAAAGAAATCGAAAAAAAGCATGTCGAATATGAAAAAAATGCAAACAAGGTGTTCGTCGCAGCAACTCAAGGGGATCTACATACTGCCCATACGCTAAGTGAAAAAGTTGAAATAGCTGAAGAGGAGCTCAATAAACAACTGGAATCTCTTTTGGGTGAAATTGGAAGTTTTACTAAACACTCTGCAGAAAAGGCGCTTAAAACCGAACGTACATTAATTCTTATCTTGCTAATTATGGCAGCTGTTTCACTTGTGCTGGGTATGTTTATCGCATACTGGATAACACGCAGCATTATGCAACAACTGGGGGCAGACCCAGGAGAGGTTCGGGTGCTCGCGGAAGGTATTGCCAGTGGCGACCTTACCCTGGACCTGGATAGTATTGATGAAAAGAAACGGGTTGGTGTTTATGCTGCAATGATTAATATGCAGCAGAAGCTGACTGAAATAGTTCAAGAAATTCAAGGCAATTCCAACCAGATTTCTTCTGCGGCTTCACAGGTCAGTGATACCGCAAATTCACTGAGTGAGGCCACCAGTGAACAGGCCGCCAGTGTCGAAGAAGTTAGTGCCTCAATTGAGGAAATGGGTGCATCAATTAGCCAGAATAGTGAAAACTCACAAGTCACTGATAAGATCGCCAGTGATTCAGCGAGTGCAGCTCAAGAGGGGGGGAGTGCCGTTGATGCAACGGTAAAAGCAATGGCACAAATTGCTGAGAAAATCACAATCATCGAAGATATTGCTTATCAAACTAACATGCTGGCACTCAATGCCGCTATTGAAGCAGCACGTGCTGGTGAACATGGCAAAGGGTTTGCCGTGGTTGCGGCAGAAGTGCGGAAACTTGCCGAGCGCAGTCAGATTGCCGCCTCAGAAATCAGCACGCTTACTGGTGATAGCGTACAGGTGGCGGAGAAAGCAGGCACACTGCTTGAAAAAATGGTACCGGATATTACTAAAACGGCAGAGCTTGTACAAGAAATTAGTGCCGCTTCAGAGGAGCAATCAAGCGGGGTTGGGCAAATCAATAGCGCAATGCAACAACTCGATAAGGTGACACAGCAAAATGCAGCGGGTTCTGAAGAGCTTGCTGCTACCGCTGAAGAGATGCAGGCACAATCTGAAAGCCTGCAACAAGTTGTCGCCTTTTTCCGTCTGGCAACAGATGCTGCATTACAAAACACATTGGCTAAGCCAGGCTCCGAGCCACCTGTATTGACCCATATACTAACTGCTGCTGCCGATGATGATGAAGTCGATGAGTCAAAATTTAAGCGCTTTTAAAAACGGATTATGACAATGCAAGAACAACTATTAAAACAAAAAGAGAGTAACGATATCGCAGGTAATATTGTTAGTGAAAAAATTACGCAGTTCCTCACTTTTTTACTGAACAATGAAATCTATGGTATCAATATTCTCAACATTAAAGAAATTGTTGATTATGGAAATATCACTAAAGTTCCAATGACGCCAAAATTTATCGCGGGAGTGATTAATCTGCGAGGAAATGTCGTTCCAGTGGTGGACCTTGCTCTGCGTTTTTCACAAAAGGCATCGACAAGAACTAAACGCAGTAGCGTTGTAATTTTAGAGATTAAACATATGGAACAATATTTAGAGATTGGCATCACGGTTGATATGGTCAATGAAGTGCTTGATATTTCATCCGACGAAATAGAACCCAGTCCTTCATTTGGTACAAAAATTCGTACTGATTTTATCAGTGGTATGGGTAAGGTTAATGATCAATTATTAGTGCTTTTGGATATTGAAAATATTTTATCGATTGACGAATTATCCGCTATGGATAATTTTTTATTATCTGATAGCTGAAAGACGCTCCTGATTCTTTGAAAAGAAATGAACTGTTTCATAAATAATTAAGGCTTAAATTCTGTCAATGCTCCAATTCACAATTACAGATAAAGAATTTAATTTGTTCAGGAGTTTTATCTATGATAATGCAGGCATTAACCTGAGTGATGAAAAAAAAACCTTGGTAATGTCGCGCTTAAGTAAACGGCTACGCCATTATTCGCTTAATACTTTTCAAGAATATTTCGATTTCATCAATAATTCCCCACAAGGAAAAGAATATCAAACTGCAATCGACCTTTTAACAACGAATGAAACTTATTTTTTCAGAGAGCCCAAACATTTTACATTTTTGGAGAAAGAGATTCTTTCCAATTGGCAAGGTGAGAAAACATTCAGAGTGTGGAGTGCTGCCTCATCCACTGGCGAGGAAGCCTACAGTATTGCTATGCTTTTGGATGACAAATTAGGTCATCGCTCATGGGAAATATTTGGCTCTGATATTAGTCGTCGTGTACTTATGGCTGCACAGCAAGGGCATTATCTACAAAATCGTATTGATGGGATTCCTAAAGAGTATTTAAGAAAATATTGCCTTAAAGGTGTTGATGAACATGAAGGTACTCTTTTGATCGATAAAAAACTACGACAAAAAGTTCATTTTGCGTCTGTGAATTTGAAAAACCCCTCGATGGAAGTAGGTCTCTTTGAGGTCATTTTTTTACGTAATGTTTTAATTTATTTTGATTTGGAGACAAAGAAAAATATCATCAAATATCTTGTCAGTAAAATTCGCCCAAAGGGCTATTTATTTATTGGACATTCAGAATCATTAAAAGAAATTCATGATGGGTTGGAATCCATTATTCCTACTGTGTACCAAAAAATTTAATGTGATTGACCATGCTGAAATTTGTACCAAGAGCTAAAGAAATCGACTCTTCAGATGGTAAAGAAATCGATCTCTCAAGTTGCATTATCAGTCGGTTCATCAATCCAGGCGGCTTCTTTTTTCATGAATCTAACTGTCAGATTCATACAATACTAGGTTCGTGTATTGCTATTACGCTTTGGCATCCCATTCTTAATATAGGTGGCATGTGTCATTTTGTACTGCCAAGCAATAGAAAACTCAACTACGCAGGAGCTCTGGAGAATCAATATGATGGCCGATACTCGGGCGGTGCAATGGCGCTGTTTGAGAGAGAAGCAGCCAAGCATAGAACGAACCTGAGAGAATACCAAGCCAAGATATTTGGTGGTAGCAATATGTTGGCAAACCCGACACTGAAAGAAGATGAATTAATTGGCACAAAAAATACTGAGGCTGCTTTAATGCTTTTATCTGAAAGAGAAATACCTTTAATAGTTGCCGATGTTGGGGAAACGGGATTCAGGCGTATCATTTTTGATGTTGAAAAAGGGGACGTATGGGTTAAACATAGACCATTGCGTAAGAACATTCCTCAACAAAGGAATTTACTTAAGGGGTTATAAATGACTATACGGATATTTATTGTTGATGATTCGGCTGTTGTTCGAAAGGTGCTTACTGAGATGCTCGATGGTGTTTCAGGTTTTGAGGTCATTGGTTCAGCCCAAGACCCTATTTTTGCACAACCCAAAATGGAAAAGGACTGGCCTGATGTTATTATTCTTGATGTAGAAATGCCGCGCATGGATGGTCTGACATTCCTGAAAAAAATTATGGACGAAAGACCAACACCCGTTGTTATGTGTTCTACGTTGACCGAAGAAGGATCAAGAACATCACTACAGGCACTGAGTATTGGCGCTATTGACGTGATTGCAAAACCAAAGGCAAAGCTTAAGGAATCTCTGCCTGAAGCATCACATGACTTGGTCGCTGCAATTCGCACAGCGGCCAAGGCCAATATGAAAGGCACCAAACCCAAGTTAATTAAACCAATTGTCAAAGTTGCTGCAAAATTGACTGCCGATGCCATGTTGAGTAAGGACGTCAGTCGCAATGCCAAAAGAACAGGGCCACTGATTGCCATTGGCGCATCTACCGGAGGAACTCAGGCGCTTGAAGCTGTATTGACGGCGCTACCCGCAAACACTCTGCCAATTTTGATTGTTCAGCATATGCCTGAAAAGTTTACGAACACCTTTGCCAAGCGACTCAATGAACTCTGTCAAGTGGAGGTTAAAGAGGCAGAAAACAACGATCCACTATTGCCCGGCAGAGTACTCATCGCTCCAGGCGGTAAACATATGCTATTGCAGACGACACAGTTTGGTGCCTCGGTACAGGTAAAGGATGGGCCGCTGGTTAGTCGTCATAAGCCATCGGTTGATGTGCTGTTTCGCTCTGTATCCAAGTATGCGGGTAGCAATGCGCTTGGAATCATCATGACGGGGATGGGTGATGATGGGGCGAGAGGGATCAAGGAAATGCATGATGCGGGCGCCAAAACAATTGCGCAAAATGAGAAAACTTGTGTGGTCTATGGTATGCCTCAAGAAGCCGTCAAGCTGAATGCCATCGACCACGAAATAGATCTGAATAAAATTCCTGGGAT
>Ga0316203_1000938_pt1 | contig 25369 bp, 19 predicted proteins | sample 6monrhotite_MG_FD_204940 | JGI IMG/M metagenome (GOLD analysis project Ga0316203, IMG submission 204940) | Microbial mat bacterial communities from mineral coupon in-situ incubated in ocean water Damariscotta River, Maine, United States -... | ecosystem: Environmental > Aquatic > Marine >... | reverse complement strand
GATCCATTCAGGCTTGACGCTTTCAGCAACGATTAACCAGTCTTTATCCCGGCTTTCCAGCGGCCATCCAAGGTTGATGGCATTACTGCGCAGCCATCTGTTATCAAGCCACTGCTCTTTTTGCATGTAGAAACCACTACTTATGACAATGAGAAGCATAAACAGTAGCCAGGGCCAGATATGCACAGTTTTTCTCTGTGGAGGCATCTCTTCATGTTTCGGCTGGACGTTTCCTGCTTGATCCGGTGTATCGAAGCTCTTCTCTGTATTGTTGTGTTGATTAGAATCCAGTGCTCTGATTTCTGTTTTGTCAGCCTGTTCAGCTGAATCGAGCTGATGTCCACAGTTCTGGCAGTATAAAGAAGTATCACTGTTATTGGCTTCGATCTGTTGCGTGCTATGGCATTGAGGGCATTGAAGGGACATGCCTGCATGTTGAATCTTTCTCCTGGCTTTGTCAGCAGCGTTGAAGTCTGATGACATCGGCTTGATTCGAAGTTACCGTTTTCCACATGTCTACAGACCATCCTTTAATACAAATGCAGCGCGTGATGCTTCGTTACCCAACTGGAAAAACAGCACTTTCAGGTGTAACGCTGGATATTCAACAGGGTCAGTTCGTATATCTTGTCGGAGAGAGTGGGGCGGGTAAATCGTCACTACTGAAAATGCTTTATGGTGGTGTGCGTCCGAGCTCAGGCATTCTGATATCTCAGCAGACCGATATGCGCGAAGCCAGTGAAGGAAAGATTCGAGATTTGAGACGGCGTATGGGTATTATTTTTCAGGATCATAAACTGCTGTTTTCACGCACGGTATTTGAGAATGTTGCACTGCCTCTGCGTGTTCAGGGTTGGAAAACCGAGCGGCTTATTCCTCGCGTGCGTAAGGTTCTGGAATATGTGGGGTTGGGAGATCGCTTGTGGTCATACCCGGAGGCACTATCCGGTGGTGAACAGCAGCGAGTGGCAATCGCGCGTGCGATGACTGCAAATCCTGCACTCATCCTGGCCGATGAGCCGACTGGGAACCTCGATGTGGATACAGCCCGGCGTGTGCTGGATTATCTGATGGATCTGAACCGACAAGGTACAACCGTGATTATGGCAACCCATGATCTGCATCTGCTGGAATCACATCCGGGTCGTGTCGTGCAGATGCATGCCGGTTCCCTTGCTGGAGATAGTCATGGCTACTGAACTGATACCGGAAAAAGTAAACCCGAGACTTCCGGGCGGCTTTCATCTGCCGCCATTTGGTGTGAATCAGGTGTTGGCACTGGTGATTGTATGTATCGCGCTCTGGGCTGTGGGGACACTCTGGCTTGCTATGCAGGGTGCGAGTCAATGGGTGGGGGGCTGGCAGCAGGATATTCATATCCATGTTTATCTTGATGCCAAGCGTGCGGATCAGGCGAGCTTGCTTGAACAGGAGTTACAGGACATCCCTCAGGTGGCCTCTTTGAGGAGAATATCTGCAGATGAAGCTGCTATCTGGATGCAGGAGTGGCTCAGTGATGCAGGTTTGCAGCAGCAGGAGTTAGCGAGTCGGCTTCCGATTACCTTTGAACTCTCCATAGGTGATGAACGAACAGAGTTTCTCTTTTCCGATATTCGCGATACCGCCATGCGATTTGGTGGAACGGTGAATGAGGATGAGGTGAGCCTTGCTCAGGTACATGACCTGTTATCACAGGCATCTTATCTGGCCTGGTTTGCTTCCCTGATACTGGCTATTGCCATGGCGCTGATTATTTCCAATACGCTTCGTATGACACTGCTCTCCAGGGCTGATGAGATTCATCTGATGCGCTTGATGGGTGCCAAGGAGTGGTTTGTGCGCACGCCATTTATTCTCGAAGGTATGTTGCTTGGAGCCGGAGCTGGTGTGTTAGCCTGGTTGTTGTTGTGGCCTCTGGTGCTGGGAAGCAGTACATGGCTGAGTACGATGCAAGTGGAGCTGAATGCATGGGTATTCTTTATTCCATTGCTATTTGCTGGTGCTGTAGTGGGTGCATTCGGAGCCCTGATTGCAACTTCACGGGTTAGTTCAGGAGATGCTGCCAATTCACAAGTGTAAGATAATATTTGACGAACGAATATTATCTCATTATGTTGCGCGCCTCTTAATTGGGGGATCGTCTAATGGTAGGACAGCGGTCTCTGACACCGTCAATCGTGGTTCGAATCCACGTCCCCCAGCCATACATAAAAAAAGGGTCCCTTAAGGGGCCCTTTTTTTATGTATGCTTGTGGAGCCCTGCATGAGTACCTTCGGTTCGATGAATCGGCAGGACAGCCGATTTGGACGCCACAAAGTGGCGGTCCGCAGGACGAAGGGCAGGAAACGAAGTAATCCACGTCTCCTCTGTTGGTGTCCTATTCAAGTGTGGAAGGCAGGAGCCCGGAAGAACAAAATCACAGGAGTGATTTTGAACGCCGCTGGTCGGCGGCCCCGAAGGGGTAGAAGGCATGGATGCCTGGAATCATCCACATCCCCCCCTCCCCATTTCAAAACGGGAGCACTTGAAACACCTGCCTCATCACGCCTCACCAGACACAACTAACTATAGTAAAATCAGCCAAAGCGAATAAACTGTAACCAGCTTTTACAGGTGGCCTTAATAATCACCTTTATGCGAGCGAAACAGCGATCTTTGAAAGGGAAATCATGCTTCAAACAGTGATAGATGGTGCATACAATGTCTGAATCCATGGTGCTGGTTATCAATACCGGTAGTTCATCCATTAAAATGGCCTTGATTGATATGCCTTCCGAAACGTTGCTGGCCGAAGCTTCGGCGGAACGATTAGGTTCTCCCGAAGCAGTCTTACACTGGAAAACCACAGCCGGTGCAGCCCATACCCCGCTTGCTGACGCCACTCATTTCGTGGCCATGCAGCAAATGCTGGACCTGCTATTCGGACAGGTGAATAAAGATCGCATCGCCGCAGTCGGGCATCGGGTGGTGCATGGTGGCGAACGCTTTATAAAACCGACCCTGCTTGATGATGCTGTGATTAAGGAGATTGAATCGTTATCTCATCTGGCTCCGCTGCATAACCCGGCGAACCTGCTGGGCATTCGTGTGGCAATGCAGCATTTGCCAGCCATATCCCATGTCGCTGTTTTTGATACGGCCTTCCACCATGCTATGCCGCTGCATGCGAGCCTGTATGCCGTACCCTATCAATGGTACAGCGAATACGGTGTACGGCGTTACGGTTTCCATGGCAGTAGTCACCATTTTGTAGCTCAACAGGCAGCAGAGACGCTTGGTCGCGAGTTTGATCAGTGCAAGTTTTTAACCGCACATCTGGGTAATGGCTGTAGTGCGGCGGCCATTGCCGGTGGCATCAGTGTGGATACTACGATGGGTTTGACACCTTTGGAAGGGCTGGTGATGGGAACGCGCAGCGGTGATGTGGATCCGGGACTACATGACTTTATGGTCAGGCAGAGTGGCGAATCATTGGTAGCGATTACTGATGCACTGAACCGACAATCCGGACTTCTGGGCCTATCCGGGCTTAGTAATGATATGCGTACACTTCTTGATGCGGCAGCAGAAGGAAACGAAAGAGCAGCGCTGGCTGTTGAGGTTTTCTGCTACCGTTTGGCGAAATCACTGGCAGCTCTTGCTGTTGCACTCGGATATGTGGATGCCATTGTTTTTACCGGTGGTATTGGAGAACACGCAGAACAGATTCGGGAAAAAACAGTAGAGCATTTGAAAATTCTGGGAGCAGAGCTTGATAGAGAAAGAAATGCTCAGTATGGCAGGCATTCTTGCGGCTTGATCAGTAAACCCGGGGCTGCTCTTCCAATCCTGGTTATTGCGACCAATGAAGAGACCATGATTGCCCGCTATGTATGTGAAGTTTTATATTCAAAGGAAAGCCACTCATGAGTCATACCTTTTTTCTTGTATCTACCGGATCAGGGGCCGGGTTAACGACGGTAAGTCTGGGCATGGTTCAGGCGCTGGACAGGCTTGGTATTCGTACTGCATTTTGTAAGCCGGTTGCCCAGTTGCACGATAGTGATTATGGCCCGGAGCGCTCCACCCGATTGATTGAACATGTGACCGGGCATGCCTCGCCCCGACCGATCAGCCTGGATAGGGCGAAGTCTTTGTTGGGAACAGGTCGGGAAGGGTTGCTGATGGAAGAGGTGATTGCCCTGTATCGGCAGAGTGCGAGTCATGCCGATGTGGTCATTGTTGAGGGCTTAGTAGCTGACAGTCATGCCGGTTACGCTACTCGACTGAACGCTGCGATGGCCCATGCACTTGATGCCGAGGTGATTCTGGTTGGCAAGCCTGAGTCGGATCTGGAGGGCTGTGTTGATATCGCAGCCAATGCATTCAGTGGTGCTAATGGAACGGCATTGATCGGTCTTATTATCAACAAGGTCGGGGCGCCTGATGATGACGTTCGACATACACTGAGAGCCGATTCCTTGCAGACTAACTCTGATGTTACTGTGCCTTTGCAGGATGAACGGGATATGGCGGACCGGCTGGCTGGCAAGCCATTTCATGCTATCGGGTATATCCCCTGGCAGTCTGAACTGAATGCCCCGCGTATGTGTGATATTGCCGCTTATCTTGGTGCCAAGGTTCTGAGTGAAGGCGAAATGTCAGTGCGCAGGGTTCACCGAATGGAGGTGTGTGCTCGAACACTGGCCAATATACTGAGTGTATATCAGCCGCAGACGCTGTTGATCTTTCCGGGTGATCGTGAAGATGTTTTTATTGCAGCTTGTATGGCTGCCATGAACGGTGTGCGCATTGCAGGGATTCTGTTGACCGGTGGTTTAAGGCCCAGTTTTGGTGTGATGAATCTGTGTGAGCAGGCTATCCGGAGCGGGATACCTGTGTTGCTGGTAGAGGGGAGCTCTTTTCAGACTGCTGCGGAGTTGGCGCATATGCCGTCAGAAGTTGCTGCTGATGATTTTTCACTGATTGATCAGGCTATGGATCATGTGGCCAATCATCTTGATGCTGAATGGCTTAAAGCACGCTGTGCTGTAGCGCGTAAGCCACGCCTTTCTCCTGCGGCATTTCGTTATCAGCTTATCCAGCAGGCTTCTCAGGCCAGGCGCTCTGTTGTACTGCCTGAAGGTGAAGAGCCGCGTACAATTATGGCGGCCTATCAGTGTCAGCAGCGGGGTGTTGCGCAATGCGTTTTACTCGGAGATCCGGGAACAATCCATCAGGTTGCTGCATCTCAGGGCATCACGCTGCCTGCAGAGGTTACTGTTATTGATCCGGAGAGTGTGCGTCAAAACTATATCAAGCCGATGCTGGAATTGCGTGAACACAAGGGTCTGACGGTTCAGATGGCTGAAGATCAATTGCAGGACCGGGTTGTACTCGGAACAATGATGCTGGCTCTTGATGAAGTGGATGGGTTGGTGTCAGGTGCTTTGCATACGACAGCAAATACGGTGCGACCAGCTTTCCAGTTGATCGGCACCCATCCATCTGCTGACTTGGTTTCATCCATCTTTTTTATGTGCTTGCCTGATCAGGTGGTGGTCTATGGTGATTGCGCTATTAACCCAGATCCGGATGCCGGGCAGTTGGCTGATATTGCGATTCAAAGTGCTGATTCAGCACTTCGATTCGGGTTGGAACCCAGGGTTGCGATGATCAGTTACAGCACAGGTGAATCAGGAGCAGGTCTGGATGTTGATAAGGTGCGTCAGGCTACTCACATAGTTCGTCAACGCAGGCCTGATCTGCTTGTGGATGGGCCGCTTCAATATGATGCGGCAGCGATAGTTTCGGTCGGCAAGAGCAAGGCACCACAGAGTCAGGTGGCAGGTCAGGCCAGTGTATTTGTATTTCCGGATCTTAATACCGGAAATACTACCTATAAGGCTGTGCAGCGTAGCGCTCATGTGGTTAGTGTCGGCCCGATGTTGCAAGGTTTGAATAAGCCGGTGAATGATTTGTCTCGCGGGGCCTCTGTTGAAGATATTGTGTATACTATTGCATTGACCGCGATTCAGGCGGGTTAAGGGTATCTGAGCAGGGCGTAAACATGAATAAGCTTTAACGCATGGTTAACCCGATTGTTAGAGCGGCGTAGCTAATGTCTGCCCTGTCCGGCGCTATTCCTCCCTCCCCTCCCTAGTGTTTTGCGCCGGATATTGGGCCCTGGCATCTGCCGGGGCCTTTTTCTTTTATGCCATCATTGATGGCGTTGCTTACAGAAAAGATACATCTCCTTTATACTAATTCGTTCACAGTGACGATGTTGGCATGGCTGTTGCTGATTTTTTATCAGGGGAATTAACGGCGACCAGTCTCTAAACCCCTATTTAGTTGATTGCACCAGTGTCATTTGGGAGATATACATGAGCAGCGAACGTTCGATGCCAGCAGTGGAAATGTTTCTGCCTCGTGAAACGATTGAACTGATTAAGGAATATGGTTCCGGATTCCCTCATGACCTGGCTTTTGAACAGGATATGACCATAGTTTTCAGTGATATGCGCGGCTTTACGCAGCTAGCCGAGCAGTTTAACCCTCGGGATGTCTATGATGCCATCAATGCCAGTATTGCCTTGCAGGTGAGTAGTATTCATGCACATGGTGGTAGCGTGAATAAGTTTCTTGGGGACGGGTTGCTGGCCCTGTTTTCCGGAAAAAATAAAAGTGAGCGGGCGCTGGCTAGTGTTACTGAGTTGCTCCACAAGTTGCCTGATCATGAAGGTGAATTTTTACCCTGCAGGGTGGGGTTCGGTATCAATAGCGGTAAAGTTTTGCTCGGTATGCTGGGTAATGAAACACGTTGGGAATTCACAGTGGTGGGCGATGCAGCGAATACAGCTGCAAGATTATGTGGCATTGCCAGTCCCTTTCAGGCTCTGCTCACACAGAGCGTTGTTGCTGACATTTCTGAGTCCTGTCAGCAGAAGTATTGCACGTTTCTCCGATCCCAGGTGTTTAAAGGAAAAAGTCGAGCAGTTGATATCTATGAACTGGGTAAAGTGCCCTGAAACCTTTCTGTCCAAATCCATTTTCTTTCCCGTGAATATGCCGTGGTCTGCTGCTACACTCCGGCTCAATGATGCATCTTTCGCGATATAAGCCACGGATATTTCTATCTGTTTGGGCAGTAATTTTTTTTACTGCGTCATTAGGGTCGTCTGCACTGTATGCTGAAGAGGCAGGTGAATTGCAGGTCAGTATAGATCAGCAAGTGGTCTATTGCGTAGCCAGGCTGCATAAAGATGAGGATGAGTTCGCTCATTTTCTCAAAGACGGGATTGCTGTTGCAACGATCTGGAATATTCAGGTAAGTAAGTCACGTAAGTATTGGTTGAATAAAGCCATTGCGAAGATTGTCGTTATTCGACGTGCTGTCCCTGATCTGCTGTCGCGTAGCTGGCTGCTGATTGATGAAACCAGTGGCATTTCACGCAGAGTATATTCGTTACTTGAAGTTGATCAGTTCCTTTCAGGCCTGGAGTCCTTTCCTGTTCTGGACAGGAGTATCCTGCTCGATGGAACGCCATATCAGATGTCTGTCTCGGTAATTATTGAACATGGTGAGATTAACGATGCCTGGTGGCGTACTTTGTGGCAACCATCCAATACGACATTGAAAAAGGAGTTTAGCTTGCCGTGAGCCGAATCGGCCTGATGAGACTGATTCCGATGTTTATGGCAGCCATATTACTGGCTATCAGTGTGCTGTTATGGCCATCCGCAGAGGGTGAGGTCGGGGTATTGGCCTGGGTTAATGTTGGTCTGATGCTTTTAATATCTTTTGCTTTGCTGCAATATGGTATTCGCCTGCTCAGGGAGAGGGCAGAGCCTGCTCCCGGTTCAAGGTTGCGGGCTAAACTGGTGATTGGTCTGGTCGGTATGCTATTGATCCCGGCTGTGGTTATTCAGCTGGCAGCTAACCAGATGGTCGAACGAGGTATGGATGTCTGGTTCGATGTGCGGGTGGATACACTGCTGGATCGGGCCCTGAATCTGGCTCAGGGTTTTTATGAGCGTGTTGAAACCGGAATGAAGCGCAGCATGCTGGATTATATCTCCGATGCGACGTTGCTGGCCGCTGTTAGCAGTAATCTGGATTACCGGGAAACTCATACACATCTTACTGATATCAGAGAGATGGAAGGGTGGCATAAAATTGAGCTGTTCGACATCAATGAACGCCTGGTGGCAGCTGTTCAGACCGGGGAACTCAGCTCCTTGCAGGCTGCTCCACTATCTGATGCAGCGCGTCTCTCGATGCGTTTGGGTCGCGTCACTACTGAGTTGATAACCCGGGCTGACGGGGAAGTGATCGTTGCTTATGCACCGCTGGTAGGTGTGACATCAGTGACCGGTCTGTTGCGTGCAGAGATGAACCTGCCAAGCGGAGTGATTCATAATGCCCGCGCGGTGGAGTCAGATTATCGCAGCTACCGCCAACTTGAGCATAATCGTCAGTTTATCGGCGAAACGTTTACCCATGTCATGTTGTTTGTGACATTGATGGTACTGTTAGTAGCAGGTTTTGTAGGTTTGCTGTTTGCACGCCGTCTAACTGCGCCGATCAGTGATCTGGCTCAGGCATTGCAACGGGTGACCGAGGGTGATCTGAATGTGGTCATATCGGAATCGGCAAAGGATGAACTGGGATCACTGGCACGCTCTTTTAATAAAATGGCCAATCGTTTGAAGTTGAACGTGGAGGCCATTGAACAGGCTCAACAGGATTTGACCAAGGCTTTGGAAAAATCTACACAGCGGCAGTATGTGCTGGAGTCACTGTTGGCCAATTTGCAGACTGGTGTACTTCTGGTGGATGATAAAAGCAGCGTCAGACTTCTGAATCAGGCGGTTCGCGATATCCTTCATTTGCCGAACAGCTGGGTGCCGAGTGTCGATATTCTGCAGGCAAGTCAGGGGAGTTTGCATGATGTTGGTGTATTCTATGATGAGCTGAGACATCAGAAGGAGGAGCACTTACAGCGGGAGTTTGATATTGACCTCCCAAATGGGAAAAGTGTTCATCTTCTGGCGCGCGGAGTTCGCTTGAATGCAACCGGTTCGGCCTCTTTTTCAGGTTATCTGCTGGTGATTGATGATATTTCAGAATTGACCGAGGCACAGCGTAATAAGGCCTGGGCAGAAGTGGCGCAGCGTTTGGCGCATGAGATCAAGAATCCCCTGACTCCAATCAAGCTCTCTGCTGAAAGACTGCAGCGCAGATTTCGTTCGCAAGTGGATGATGAGGCTGTGTTCGATGTCTGCACTCAGGCGATTATCGGTCAGGTGGAGCGTTTACAGCGGTTGGTTGCAGATTTTTCGACGCTTGCACGTATGCCACAGCCAAAAATGCGGGATATTTCTGTCGACGGGCTGTTAAAAGAGATGAGCGAGCTGTTTAATGGTTACAGTCGTATCGAGGTTAGTGTGATGGATGCAGGTTGGCTTTGTCACTGTGATCCTGATCAGGTACGTCAGGTACTGATCAATTTGACGGATAATGCGCTCTCTGCAACAGAGGGGCAGAAAGGAAAAGTCGTTCGCATGTATTCACGGATCACCGAACATGATGCAGAATGGCATGTGGAAGATGATGGGCCGGGAATTGAAGAGTCGGGGGTTCCACTGTTGTTTGATGCCTATTATTCAACCAAGGCCAGCGGTTCAGGTCTGGGACTGGCGATTGCTAAAAGGATAGCCGAAGACCATGGCGGAGAATTAAAGTTGGTTTCGCACGCTGATCCGACTCATTTCTGTTTGCGTTTGCCAAGGCAACATCGGGATATGGAGGCAGCATGACTGCTCGAATCATGATTGTGGATGATGAACAGCCGATTCGCGACTCTCTTCAGGGGTTGTTTGAAGATGAGGGTTACCTGGTCGTTTGTGCGCCATCCGGAGAAGAAGCGATAGCCAGACTGCGCAAGCAACAGGTGGATTGCGTCCTGCTTGATATCTGGATGCCAGGTATCGATGGGCTGGAGACGCTTAGCCGGATACAGCAGATGGATTCGAATATGCCGGTGATTATGATGAGTGGTCACGCAACGATTGATACAGCTGTGCGTGCAACAAGACAGGGTGCTTTTGATTTTGTGGAGAAACCGCTTTCTTTTGACCGTTTGATGATCCTGGCCCGCAATGCAGTACAGAAACGTCATCTGTCGCAGGAAAATAGTGACCTGAAGCGACAGGAAAAGTCACATCAGAGCCGTAAGGAACTGATAGGCAATAGCAAGGTCATGACTGAAGTCAAAACATTGATCAATCGCGTAGCCTTATCTGATAGCCCGGTTCTGATTCTGGGTGAGCATGGTTCAGGAAAGGCGGTTGCAGCAAAACTGTTACATGCCGCATCCAAGCGTGCAGAAGGACCGTTTATTGAGGTGAATACGGCAAGCGTTCTGGCCAACCGTATGGAGTCTGAGTTGTTCGGTCATGAAAAAGGAGCATTTACAGGTGCTCTGCATCCTCAGCGAGGTCGCTTTGAGGCCGCACATCAGGGGACAATGTTTTTTGATGAGGTGACTGAGCTCAGTCTGAGTACACAGGCAAAAATTCTGCGCGTGTTGCAGGAGAAAGTGGTGCAGCGGCTGGGTAATCCGGCGACACTACCGAGTAATGTGCGGCTGGTTGCAGCGAGTGCCTGTGATCTTGATATCGCATTGAGGGATGGCCGATTAAGGGAAGATTTTTATTATCGACTGAATGTGGTTTCAATTCGCATGCCATCTCTGCGTGAGCGCAGTGAAGATCTTCCCTTGATTGTAGAAACACTGGCAGCTGAACAAGCCAGAGAGCTTGGTGGGGAAGCGATACATTTCTCTGAGCAGGCTATTCAGAAGCTGAAAATGTATCACTGGCCAGGCAATGTACGAGAACTGCGCAACTATATTGAACGCTGTCACATTCTGATGCCGGGTGAGGAGTTGAACGAGACTAATATGCTGCCGCCGGATCAGAGCTCCACGCAGGCCGCTGCAGTACCGATTTCGTCATCGGCTTTGCAACAGCAGCAGCTTTCGGATATTGAAGCCGACAGTTTTCACGATGCACGGGAGGCTTTTGAACGTAACTTCCTCTTGCAGCACCTTGATAAGCATGAGTGGAACATTAGCCGTACTGCCGCAGATATCGGTATGGAACGAAGTCAGCTGCATCGCAAGATAAAATCCTTTGGCCTTGTGCCTCCGGGCAAGGAGTCCTTATGAATGTTGTGATTCTGGGTGCGGGCGAGGTTGGTTTTCACATTGCCAGTCGTCTGGCAACCGAGGGTAATAACGTCTCGGTAGTGGATCAGGATAGTGAGCGACTACAGGTGATCGCCGATTCGATGGATGTGAGAACAGTTTGTGGTATGGCATCACAACCATCTATTCTGGAGCAAGCGGGAGCAGAAGATGCCGACCTGTTGATTGCGGTGACGACCAATGACGAAGTGAACATGCTGGCCTGCCAGGTGGCGCATTCGCTTTACAAAGTGCCGACAAAGCTGGCGCGTGTACGAGAGTCTGATTATGCATTGCACCCTGAACTTTTTGGTCGCGACGATCTTCCTATTGATGTGATTATTTCTCCGGAAGGGGAGGCTGCCAAGGTGGTGATGGGGCGGTTGAATGTCTCCAGCGCACTGGACTCTCGTGAATTTTTTGGTGGAAAAATTCAACTGGTTGAGTTTGTGGTTCGACCCAAGAGTCTGTTGGCAGGGCTATCCTTAAAAGAGTTGCCTGAAGTGATGGGTGATTTGCGTGTCTATGTCGTAGCCCATGAACACAATGGTCGCTGGCGTGTGCCCAATGGAGAAACAGTACTGTTAGCTGGTGACGGCATTTATGTAGCTGTTGAGTGCAAGCAACTTGATGATCTTATGGAAACGCTGGATCTTACGTGTCACTCTCCGAAAGGACGCAATGTGATGATGGTTGGTGGTGGCCATATTGGTTATAAGGTGGCAACAGAGCTGGAGAAGGCGGGAGCGCTGGTCAAGCTGATAGAACATAATGCTAAACGAGCGGAGTGGCTCTCTGATCAATTTAATAACGTCGTTGTCATTCAGGGTGACGCACTGGATCAGAAGCTGCTGGAAGAAGAAAATATCGATAAAATGGATGATTTTCTGGCTCTGACCAATGATGATGAAACCAATATTCTCAGTAGTCTGATCTCCAAACGTTATGGCGTGCCGCATGTGGTGACACTGGTCAACCGTTCGATCTATACCCAGTTGGTGCGTCAAATCGGACTGGATGTGACCGTTTCACCGCGTTTGTCGACTGTGGCCTCCATCCTCAGTTTTGTACGTAAGGGCCGAATACACGGTATGGCTTCCCTTGCTGATGGTAATTTGGAGGTGCTTGAAGCCGAAGCTTTGGAGACCAGTGCGATCCTGAATAAACCGTTGAAAGATTTGAAAATGCCTGCTGACACGGTGATCGGAGCAATCCTGCGCGGTGAAGAGATTATTGTGCCTAATGGTATGGTTGAGGTGGAACCACACGATCATGTGCTCATCGTGACAACCAGTGCTTCTGTCGCCGAGGTGGAAAAATTGTTTGAAGTGCACCTGGAGTTCTTTTAATCCATGCATGCTAAAGGAGTAATTTGGACCATTGGTGTGCTTGTCGTGCTTTACGGTTGCAGTATGGTCGTTCCAGCGTTGGTTGCGATTTATTACGATGCCGGCCATGCCGCCCAGTTTTTTGAAGCCGGTGGTATTGTCATCGCGCTAGGGCTGTTGATGATGCACTTTGGTGGTAAAGCGCCTGAAAAATTAAGTCATCGAGACGGGTTTCTTATTGTTGCGCTGGCCTGGCTGATCCTCTCGATGTTGGGTGCAGTACCATTTTGGACGACAGGCACACTGCCTTCGATTGTAGATGCCATGTTTGAATCTGCATCGGGACTTACGACGACCGGTGCAACTGTACTCTCAGGTCTTGATGATCTGCCTCATTCCATTCTGTTCTGGCGTTCCATGCAGGAGTGGCTGGGCGGTATGGGTATCATCGTACTGGCTGTGGCGGTAATGCCACTGTTGGGTGTGGGTGGTATGCAGCTGTTCAAGGCAGAAACACCCGGGCCAGTGAAAGATAAATTGACAGCTCGGGTGACTGAAACAGCGAAGCTGCTCTGGTATCTTTATCTAGGTATGACAATTGCCTGTGCATTGGCTTACTGGCTTACCGGCATGACCGGTTTTGATGCGGTGAATCATGCGATGTGTACGATAGCTATCGGTGGATTTTCTACCCATGATGCGTCATTCGGTTATTATCACGGTGTTTCTCTGCAGCTGGTCGCTGTTGTGTTTATGATACTGGCAGGTATGAATTTCACACTGCATTTTGCAGCGGCGCTACGCGGATTTTCTCTGCGTTCTTATTTTCATGATGAGGAGTTCAGAGCCTATATAGGCTGGATAGCTATCCTGCTTCTGGTTATCAGCGCTATGGTGACCTTGACGGGTCAGGATGAGGCGATTCACGTGGTGTTCAATGTTGTATCTATTGCAACGACTACCGGTTTCGCAGTCAGTGATTATAGTCAGTGGCCACCGGGTGCGACAATGCTGCTATTGATGACGATGTTTGTCGGGGCTTGTGCAGGTTCCACAGGCGGTGGTATGAAAGTGGTGCGTATTTTGCTGCTGTTTCGTCAGGGTATGCGTGAAATCAGACGCCTTGTGCATCCGCATGGTGTGATTCATGTGAAAATGGGACGCCAACGTATCGCTTCCAACGTAACGGAAGCGCTATGGGGTTTCGCGGTTCTGTTTCTGGTCTGTTATATTATCGTTGCAGTACTTTTATCATTTACCGGTGTGGACATGGTCACCTCCTTTACTGCAGCGGCAGCCTGTATTACCAATACAGGACCCGGATTCGGACTGGTTGGACCTGCTGATAACTATCAGTCACTGCCGGATATGGCCAAGAGTGTATTGATCTTCGCCATGATTCTGGGACGCCTTGAGATATATACATTCTTTGTGCTGCTGGTTCCGGAGTTCTGGCGGGATTAAGCTGATATTGAAAGCAGAACAACATCCAATCCCCCAAAGTTACTATGATAGTAAATAATTACAGCGAGAGGTTTCAATGATTGAAATTGCAGTAAAAGCAGGACATGCACACAAACAGCGTGATGACGCGGTGGTGCTTCCATTGCTGGAAGGGCGTAAGTTGACCGAATCCGGCAAGGCGCTGCAGGATGCGAGTGGCAAGATGTTGCCATCTTTTTTTCGTAAATTTGATCTTACTGGCAAATTCGGAGCCTGTAGAACCCTGTATGATGTTGAAGGAACCTTTACCCAACGTGTGATGCTGGTCGGTGCAGGGGATGAGAAGAAGATCACGCTACAGAAACTGCGAGCGCTTTCAGTGACGGTAGCCAGAAAACTCAATCGCAGCGGTGCCCGCGATGTGTCTGTTTACCTGACAGAATTAAGTGTGAAAGGTGCTTCATTTACAGACAAGGTACAGGCTGTTGCCGAAGGTGTCTGGCTTGGTCTTTACAGTTTTGAAAAATATAAAACCAAAAAGGAAGAGAATAAGCGAGAGCTACGTTCCCTGACTATTATGGTTTCATCACGCAAGGATCTTGAGCTGGCTCAGGCAGTTGTGGACAAGGCAAGAGCTATTGCTTCGGGCACCAACTTTGCACGTGACCTGGCCAATGAGCCGGGCAATGTTTGTACACCGGAATTTCTGGGGGAGCAGGCATCTGGTCTGTCACACGGGCAGTTGCAAGTGACTGTGATGGACAAAGAAGCCATTGAAAAGGCGGGTTTCAGCGCACTTCTGGCAGTGAATCAGGGTTCAGCCAAAGAGCCGCGTTTTATCGTACTGGATTACAAAGGTGGCAGGGAAAAAGATGCTCCGGTTGCATTGGTTGGTAAAGGACTGACATTTGATGCCGGTGGTATTTCGATCAAACCTGCTGCACAAATGGATGAGATGAAATACGACATGTGTGGTTCCGCTGCTGTATTGGGTATCTTTAAATCCGCAACTGAAATGGATTTGCCTGTTAACCTGATGGGCGTGATTCCAGCCACTGAAAATATGCTGGGAGCTGATGCATACAAGCCCGGCGATGTTATCACCAGTTACAAGGGCATTACGATAGAAGTGCAGAACACCGATGCAGAAGGTCGTATTATTCTTGCTGATGCTCTGGCTTATGCTGCTGAACAGAATCCCGCAGAGATTATTGATTTCGCAACCCTGACCGGTGCTTGCGTGATTGCATTGGGCGGGCAGGCAACGGGGTTAATGGGCACGGATGAGAAACTGAAAAAAGCTTTGAAACTCTCCGGTGATTTTACCCATGACCGGGTGTGGGAACTACCTATGTATGAGGAGTATCAGGAGCAGATCAAGTCAGAGATTGCCGATATTAGAAATGTAGGTGGTCGGGAGGCAGGTACGATTACAGCAGCCTGTTTTCTCTCCCGCTTTGTGGGTGACACACCTTGGGCGCATCTTGATATCGCAGGCACGGCATGGAATATGAGTGGTACGGATATTTCAGCTAAAGGTGGAACCGGAGCAGGGGTACGTCTGATTATTGATTATCTATCGAAGCGAGAGCAATAATCTGTTGCTTCGCTCATATACACCCCTGAGTCCGTACGGACTCAGGGGTGTTCTGTTTTAAGATCTGATTATATCTGTTTACATGCTTCGCAATGAGTCAAAAAGATGGCTGTGATAATGGCACTGTTTTTGCGTGGAAAAGGTGGTTGCTGGAGTTGTTTTTCTGGGATGGCTTAGCTACTAAGTAGCCTTGTCTGAAATGGTTTCTCAACCTGAATATGCATATGTTTACAGGCCGGGGGTTGGACATTGCTGGTGTTCTGTTGTTCTATATGCAAAAGGGTAAGGGGTTGGTGATGGGGGATGGTCGTATAAAAGCAGGGGCGCTTGTCGGATTCATTTGTCTTATGGCGATGTTTTCTCTACCTGAGCGTGCTCTGGCGTTCGGGTTTGGCGCACTGGGATTAAACAGCCATCTGAACGAGCCGCTGGATGCGCAGATCCAGATTCTTTTGAATAACAGCGAGAAGATGGATCATATCAAGATCGAGCTGGCATCAGCTGACGAGTATCGCCAGATGGGACTGGTGAGAGATCAACAGCTTTCAGTGATCAGACTTGTCATTGAGGGTGGGGGTTCGGGTTCACCTGTGGTGAGATTGAATTCTTCAGTAGCGATCACAACACCTTTACTTTCCGTTGTTTTAAAAGCTAAGAAAGAGGGGCGGGGTACCTATTATCGGCATTATCAGTTGCTGATGGATGCTGCTGAAACCTCAAGGCTTAATGATCAGGTAGCGAAAGTTTTACCTGTTTCATCCGGTGGGGCAGCTGTGCCTATGAGCCAGCCAGCCACGGCCCCAAGTCGTGATGGTTCCGACTGGGCAAGAAGCGGGCGTTATGGGCCAGTGCGCGCCGGAGATAGCCTGAGTGAAATTGCCTACCGACTGAGAAAAGATAAACGTTACTCCAACAGACAAGTCATGCTTTCACTGTATGAGAAAAACCCGAGCAGCTTTGTGGCTGGCAGCATCAACCATTTGAAACAAGGTAGTTGGCTGGATATACCAACAGCTGCGGTTGTGAAGTCGTATGCAAACCCCGAGGCCATGAGCAGGCTGAGTGTTTTGTTGAAGGATTCGATCGTTGAGAAAAAGCCTGCTGCTTCTCCACAGGAGATGAAAGAGAGGGGTAACCCTGCTGAGAAAGGCAATCAGGAGCTGCGCTATAGTGGCAAGATTAACTTCAGCAGTGGAGCCAGGGATGAACTGGCCAGAGAGATTCTGAAATCAGTCAGGAAAGAGTCGGATGAAAAGCTGGAAACAATTCATCAGCAATTGATGTCGAGTAAGCTGCAAATGACAGGCGTGAGCCAGACTGTTACACAGCTTGAAGCATCCATGCAGGACATCAAAGAGGATGTTAAAAGCATCAAAGATGATGTGAGTGCACTCAAACTTCAGACTCAAAGATCGGTGGGTGTTTCTGATAATTACTGGTTGATTGTCCTGCTTGTTTTGCTTGCTGTATTGTTAGGTGTAATTGCGGGTTTAATGTTAAGGCGTCCCAAAAAAAATGACGTTGGAGCCAGGCGTGATCGTAAACCGGAAAATAAACCTGACCCGGTTGTCAGGGTTCAGAAAGAACTAAAGCCGATTGCCGCAGTGGAGCCAAAGGAAGAGCCAAAGCCAAAACCTCCGATACTGGAGCTATCTCTTCCTGAGTCTGGCATGGAGCCCCGTCCAACCGACAAGGTGGATGCTCTGGTTAATAATATTGAAGCAAGTCTCGGGCAGTGCGATTTTGAAGATGCAGAAGCTCTGCTTGACGAAGTTGATCCGCTTGCACCGAACTCATTGCGTGCTGCAGTACTGCGGGCACAATTGTATCACGAAACAGGACGTCAGGATGAATGTCATGCACTGATCAACCGTATGAGTGAATCCTCGGGTAAAAAACGGTGGGAAGATTTTTGTCACATGCTCCCGGCCCACGTCTGGCAAGCCTGTTTCGGTGATGGGGGCTCAGATCATGGCTGAAGCTTTGTGCGTGCCGGAGGTGTTCTGTGGATAGTCAGCGAGATATAAGCAAACGCTATCAAAATGTAACAATCAATCTGGTGAACGGGGAAACGTTGCATGGTTCTCTGCTTGGTTTTTCACCCATCATGAACAAGCTGCACTTTGTTGACGGTGATGAGCAGAATGAGGGGCGCTCACATAAGCTGGATGTGAGTAAAATTGTTTATATTGCCATGCATCGATCCGAGGCATCTGTAGTGGAGCATCCATCCAAATTACAGCATATGGATGAATTGAAGGTGCTTACGGTCAACCTTGAGACATTCCAGGTGCTTGCGATGCCTGCATCAACACATAGCCCGGGATTTTTCGCGCTAAGCAGTGATGAGTCCCTGCCTTATGAGAGGATCTTCTTTTATCATCACGGAATTCGCTATCAGGAGAAGCCGGAGCGGCTAGGTGATCTGCTGATTGATCAGGAGATATTGTCGCCGGAAGATATAGACGATGCGCTGGAGAAACAGTCGCACTCTATGATGCCACTGGGAAATATTCTCAAAGAGCAGGGTAAAGTGAGTGAGGAACAGCTCGATCAGGTATTGGAAATGCAGCAGCTACACCAGATGAAACTGGGTGATTTGCTGGTCGATCAGGATCTGATCACGACAGCGGATGTGGAACAGGCTCTGGAGCATCAGTCAGAGGATAGCAGCAAACCTATCGGTCATATCCTGATGGAAAAAGGCAAGGTGAAGGATTCAGATATCCACTCCGCACTGCTGATGCAGGGACGTCGCAAGATGCGTCTGGGTGAATTACTTCTCGAGGCCGGATTGATTACCGAACAGGATCTTCAGTATGCACTGGAGGAGCAAAAGGTTCGGGGTTTGAGGATCGGGGAGATTTTGATCAGCTCACAGGTGATTACTGAAGAGCAGCTGCTCTCAGCTCTGGCCAAAAAATTCCGCCTGCCAACAGTTGATCTGGATGAATATGAGATTAATTCGCTGGTCGCTACAGAAATCGGTCGAGATGTTATAGAGAAGTTCGGGGTTCTGCCGATCGACAGCGACCAACATTCATTGACGATCGCTCTTTCCGATCCTATGGGCCTTGAAGCCTACGACACGATTACATTTAAAACCGGGAAGAAGGTGCATGAGGTGCTGGCCAAGGCATCGCAGTTAAAAAGCTATCTGGATACCTTCCTTGCAGAGGAAGTGATTGATGATGAACTCTCTTGTGAATTCCTGCATCATGATGAAGAGGAAGAGCCTGTTACTGAACTTGAGATGACCCAATCAGCTGAGGATGCACCTATTGTCAGACTGGTGAACCGCATCATCAGAAATGGGCTGCACAGAAAGGCATCCGATATCCATATTCTTCCGCAGGCAAAAAAGATTACACTGGCTTATCGTCTTAATGGACAGCTGCTAGCAGAGAACGCACTGGAAAAGAGCCTTCACAAGCAGATTTCTGCGCGTATCAAGATTCTGTGCGGCATGGATATTTCCGAGCAGCGGCTGCCACAGGATGGACGTTTGCAGCTACGAGACGGCAAAAATATTTATGAGTTCCGTGTCTCATGTATACCCAATACCTTTGGTGAGTCGCTGGTATTGCGAGTGTTGAATAAAGATATGGCCGTTGAGCTGGATGTATTGGGTCTACGCGATGATGATATGAAACAGCTCTCGCTTATAGCGCGTAAGCCTTATGGTCTGCTGCTGGTAACAGGCCCTACAGGTTCGGGTAAATCCACGACGCTGTTTGCGGTTCTGAAATCCATATCTCATCTGCCTGCTCATATTCTGACGATTGAGGATCCGGTGGAATCCGAAATCAAGGGTGCCAATCAGATCCAGGTGAATCACAAAATAGGTATGACCTTTGCACGTGTGCTTCGTAATGTACTCAGGCATGATCCGGACATCATCATGATCGGTGAGATGCGCGATCCTGAAACAGCCGAAATCGGTATTGAAGCGGCACTCACAGGTCATTTGATGTTATCAACCCTGCACACCAATTCAGCAGTAGATACCATTATCCGACTGAATGATTTGAGTATTCCGAACTATCTGATTGCGCCAGCACTGCTTGGTGTGATCAGTCAGAACCTGCTTAAAAAACTCTGTCTGGAATGCAGGGAAGAACTGGACAAGGATGATCACGCTTATGCCATGGTTGGAGACCTTGGTTTTGAGGTGCCGGACAAACTCTATAGGGCTGTAGGTTGTGATCATTGCAACCAGACAGGTTATGGGGGGCGTGTGATGTCCTATGAGTTCCTCGTGGTAGATGAAAAAGTAAGGCAGGCCATTCATGATGGTGTGACAGGTCAGGAGCTGCAGCGGATTGCTGTGGAGAGTGGTATGCAACCAAAAGCTGAGTCGGCTCTGAAAATGGCTGCAGAAGGTGTCATCGACTATAACGACTTTATCTATTCGGTGATGTAACTCGGGCCATCCATGGCCCTCACCCTTCGGGCGCGCTAAAGCGCGTTTACAATTGTACAGGATAGTACAATTGCACGCTAATCCGCCCTGAAAGGGTGGAGCACAAAGATGTGCGGCATGAATTTCTCTATCCTGAGGAATTATGATTCAGACCATCCATGGTCTTCACCGCTGCCTTCAACCTTCTATCGCGCAACGGTAGCAGCGTTGCTTGCTTGACCTGTTTTTAGGTTCATTTCGGGAAGTCTGAGTTGTTGCGTTGGTCCGACGAGGAGCGTTGTCTGGTTGGGTGAAGTGGAATAAGTGCATCTGAGTCTTTCCAGCCGGTTTATAGGATAAGTCTGGTCCATGTAAGACAAGGCATATCAAGTACCGTGTTTACTCGGGTGTTCGGTAATTCCAAAACCAGCACCAAGGATAAGATGTAACGTTTAACTCTGGTGATGATATGAAAGGACTAATTAGAATCCAACTCTAGCGCCAAGATAAATATTGTTGCTTGAGTACTCCGCTGTGGTGGTACCAGATTTTGCATCCGCAGTAGCAAAGTAGCGATATGTGAGATCAATGGAGAGTGCATCGCTTACAGCAAGACTTACGCCAGCACCGACTTGATATGCAAATACGGTGTCACTAACAGCAGCAGCAGTGGTAACACCACCGGTAACTATGTTGCTTATGTCAATTGTAGCAAATCCAACGCCGCCACTGATGAAGGGTGTGAATACGCTGTTGTTATTGAAATCATAGTAGCCATTTAATAATCCGGCATGACTTGTTGTATCACCCGAGGTTACAGGAGCCGTAATAACTCCATTTAGGGTGGTTGTGCTCAAATCATTTTGTTGATATGCATATTCGAGTTCTGTTCTGAAATTGTTTCCAAAATCGTAACCAAGCGCTACGCCAAGAGCGATTCCCGTATCTGACTCAATAGTCAAAAGCACACCTGGTGCCGTTGAATCAGAATCTACCGGCATTGCAGCCCCGATATTGCCGCTTACGTATAGACCTTCAGCACTGTGCGAAATAGAGGCGAAGGAGATTAACATGGTGCAACCAATGATTGTTAGAATATGTTTTTTCATTACTTACCCGTCCATTTGTTAAGTTATTTTATTAGTGATTATCTGACGTATACCCCATCGTTGAGCATCTTGGTGGGTTGTTCATTCTCAAACGCGTAAGTGTTCGAGTACTCCCGACCAGAGTTATCTATTGTTTATAGACTATATTTCGCCATAATCAAGGTTTGAGACTTTTCCGATATGAAATGAGTCTGAATTTTTATTTGTTCTCTGTATGATAGAGAGGGGCTGTTACATTTAAGCCGGATTATTCCACATTGCTTTAACCCTTTTTTGAATCTCCTGCGTTTATAGAGACAGGCCAAGCCTGAAATCTATTTGCGCCAGGAGATAAATATGTTCATTCACAGATCTGTCCCATTACTCACCGTGACATTTTTTACAGCGATATTGCTGGGAGGTTGTCACGGCAATCAACAAACCGATGCCAGCCTGGAAAACAGGGTGGAGGTTGAAGACTTAATCGCAGGAAAGTCGCTACCGGCTCCGATACACAAGCATCAGCTTCAAAAATATGCAGCAAAATCATCAGCTGACAGCATGATCAGGCAGCGCACTGTAGCTTCATCCGCTATGCCGGCTCGTGTCCTCTTCCCATCCGAGCCACAGGATCGGGAGAACTATGCCCATCTGGATCGGAATGGAGTAAAGCTTGTAAGCAGTGAACCGGTATCCACCTTCAGTATTGATGTTGATACAGGTTCCTATGCCAATGTTCGCCGTATGCTAAATGAGGGGCGTTTGCCACCTCAGGATGCAGTACGTATTGAGGAGATGATCAATTACTTCTCATACGACTATAAATCACCGACAAGTTTGAAACAGCCGTTCCGGGTGAGTACAGAAATTGCACCTGCTCCATGGCATAGCGAGAAACATCTGCTGCATATCGGTATCAAGGGGTATGAAGTGGACCGCAGCCAGTTGCCGGACTCAAATTTGGTGTTCCTCGTTGATGTGTCCGGATCCATGTTTGCCCCAAACAAGCTGGCTTTACTCAAATCCGCACTAAAAATGCTCAGCAGACAACTTTCGGCCAAAGATCGTATTTCTCTGGTTGTGTATGCAGGTGCTTCAGGTGTCGTACTTGAACCGACATCGGGTAATCAGTTCGCCCGAATTTCATCGGCACTTGATGCCTTGCAGGCAGGTGGTTCCACCAATGGCGGGGCAGGTATTCGCCTGGCTTACGCGATGGCAGAGCAGGCTTTTATCAAGAACGGTATCAACCGTGTGATTCTTACCACCGATGGTGATTTTAATGTGGGTACGACAAGCTTTGAATCTTTCATTGATCTGGTGGAGCAGAAGCGTAAATCGGGTATCTCACTGACCACACTTGGTTTTGGCACAGGCAACTACAAGGATCACCTGATGGAGCAGTTGGCTGACAAAGGTAATGGCAATTATGCCTATATTGATACGATCAATGAAGCGCGAAAAGTACTGGTTGATGAAGTCGGTTCGACTCTTCTGACCATCGCAAAGGATGTTAAAATCCAGATTGAATTTAATCCTGATCTGATTTCGGAATATCGACTCATCGGCTATGAGAATCGCATGCTCAAGCGGGAGGATTTCAACAACGACCGGGTTGATGCCGGTGAAATTGGTGCAGGGCACACTGTTACAGCACTGTATGAGATTACACTCAAGGGCAAAAAGGGTCTGATTGATCCGCTGCGTTATGGGAAGGAAAGCAGCAGTAAAAATGTTTCAGCCGATGAACTTGCTTTCCTGCGCCTGCGTTACAAACAGCCCGATGCAGAGCAGAACCGTCTGATTGAATATCTGCTACGCAAATCTCTGATTAAAAAGAGCCATGCCAATACCACAAAGGACTTTCGTTTCTCAGCAGCTGTAGCCAGCTTTGGTGAGTTGCTGCGTGGTGGCCGTTACAGTGAAAAGATGGACTACGATGCTGTATTGAAGCTGGCCCGCGATGGTAAAGGTGATGATGTCCATGGTTATCGTGGTGAATTTCTGAATCTTGTGCGTACGACGTCAGTACTGGACTCACAGCAGGTGGTTCCTGATCTCCTTGAAGGAGCCGACAGTATCATCAGCAGGTAGTTGATGGTGGTTTGTTTCAGCTATTCGAGGGAGGGAAAGGTTCCCTCCCTCTCTTTTCAGAGGTATGTTACTTTGTCATGAGTCATGTGGATCAATCGAACGATGAAGTGCTGATGCTTCGCTACAAGGATGGCAGTGCTGATGCCTTTGCTGTGCTCTATGGCCGCCATAAAGCCCCTCTTTATCGTTATATGCTACGTTCCTGTGCATCAAAAGCAGTGGCTGAAGAGCTGTATCAGGATGTATGGGTGAATGTGATTCATGCCAGAGGGCGTTACCATGTAACAGCAAAATTCACCACATGGCTCTATAGCATCGCCGGTAACCGACTGGTTGATCATTACCGTAAACAGGGGCGGTGGGATGTTTATCTGGTCGATGATGCTGTTGAGACCTGTGCTGTTGCTGCCGATTTTGAGCAACCCGAACAGCAGGCAGATATCAATCAGCAGATGCAGCAGCTGCTTGATTGTCTGAAACAGTTGCCGCCACCGCAACGACAGGTGTTCCTGCTCAAAGAGGAAGCAGGACTTACACTCAACGCCATTGCTACTTCGATTGGTATTGGCGTGGAGGCAGCCAAAAGCCGCATGCGTTATGCGCTGGGCAAGCTACGGCTCTGTATGAGAGGTGAAACATGAATGATCCGCATAAAGATGATTGTTATGATGAACAGCTCTCCCGTATCTATCAGCAGAGCCGTATCGAAGAGCCGCCCATGGCTCTGGATTCCGCGATTCTCACACAAGCGCGCAAGGCTGTTGAGGCGCCAGCCAAAATAGCGCTGTGGAAACGAATGAGATGGATGATTCCGCTTGCTTCAACGGTCATTGTTCTGCTTACGGCATCTCTGTTCATTCAGATGAAAGCAGAGCACCCTGAATCAATCACTCAGGATCTGATCATGGATGCCGCTCCGATGAAAGAGCAGAGAGAGATTGTGGAGCAGGTTGAAGATATGATCCGTAAAAAGGTGCCTGCACCGGCTAAAGAAGCCGTGGGAAACAAAAATGCAGGTGCAGTAAAAGCAATGCAGGGCACTTCGCTTCAGGCACCAATATTGGATGCAATCCCGGCTCCCAAGTCCAGTGCTCCAGTTGAAAAGCAGAGCCTGCCTGCGCCTGCCAAACTGTATAAATCGGCACGACCTCCTGTTCAGACTGATGCTGTAACTTCGGATTTTTTCGAGAAGATGATGGGAGATGTGGAGCCTGAAGCCCAACGTTCGGTAACAGGTTTGGCAGCACCGATGCCGGTCGAGGTGTGGCTAAAACAGATTCGTACATTGATCCGGAATGGTAAACTGGATGAAGCAGATATCAGTATGCAAGGCTTCAGAAAGAGATACCCTGATGCTGCTATTCCGGAAGATATTATCTCTGCACTGAAGTAAGTCAGTAGAATCCGGCGGCAGAGATGAGTAGTCTCCTGCCCATGCAGCCGACCGGAGAATCCCACTATCTTTTTCGTTTAATCAATGATGCCCACTCGCCATTTGGTGATATGTTTTTCGGCATCGTTACAGGGCTTGGTGATGGGCTGGTGATTTCGCTGCTCTGCTCGCTGTTGATCCTCTTTCATATGCGTGCGGGCATCGCTTCGCTTGGCGCGTTTATTATTTCAGGGCTGGTTGCGCAGCTGTTAAAACGCATGTTTGATATGCCGCGTCCACCGGCCATCCTGGAAAATGTACATGTGCTGGGCCATGCTCTGACATCACACAGCTTCCCGTCCGGTCACTCCACCTCTGATGGGGTTATGGTACTGCTGGCCTTTATCATCTGGTCTCGAGCTGACTGGCGCAGTTGGAGCATTGCGACTCTGTTTGCACTTGCTGCGATTGGCAGGGTCTATGTTGGCGTACATTTTCCGATCGATGTCATAGCGGGACTCGCAATCGGCATGGTGACCATGTGGCTGTGCTGGAAGTGGTCTGCCAGGCTACCTGTTGATCGATGGCTGGAATCACCATGGTCATGGAAAATTCCGGCACTGATCGTGTCTGCTCAGGCTGCTGTTCTGGGTCTGGGCTACCATGTACAGCCTGCTACTGCGCAATCACTAGCCCTTCTGTTGCCTGTGTTTTCATTGCTACTTATGGCAAAAGTCTGCAAGCAGAGGTTAGCAAATGAGTGATGAGATGCGGGTGCATTTTGAATTGCTTGAACAGCCTGATCGAGTAGAG
>Ga0316203_1000930_pt1 | contig 25555 bp, 22 predicted proteins | sample 6monrhotite_MG_FD_204940 | JGI IMG/M metagenome (GOLD analysis project Ga0316203, IMG submission 204940) | Microbial mat bacterial communities from mineral coupon in-situ incubated in ocean water Damariscotta River, Maine, United States -... | ecosystem: Environmental > Aquatic > Marine >... | reverse complement strand
GCTGTTTCTAATCTAAATTCAGCGCTGAAATTTGCTTTTTTGGGTTTTGTCATTGTGTCACCTAAAGTTTGATGAGGGGTATAATAACACCTCTAATTAGATGGCCAAATTAACTATGCCACTTCATCTGCTGCAATTAGTAGTATGAACTAAACTATAAACATTCTCTTAATTAAGAAATTTAGGAAATTTTGGTAGGCGCTCAAAGTCCTGTTTCTCGTGTTGAATTACCACTCTTGCACTTTCTTTTTTCACTAAATTCTCAAATTTAGCTCTTGAAATAACAGTCAACACTTTATTAACATTATATTTATGCATAGTTCCGGTTTTTCGTTCTCTAGCATGAATGTATAAATCACCTGTTAATAATACATTACCCGCGTTATATAACCTTACTAGCAAAACTGAACTACCAGGAGTGTGTCCAGGCATAGATTTTATGACAACTGATCTGTCACCAAATACATCATACTCATTGGTAAAAAAGATGGTTTTTGCATTTTTTAATGCCGAATAATTTGTTCCAAAATATGTTTTAGCTGGTTGAGAAAACATATATTCATATTCTAACTCATTAGCAATAAAAGTCGAATCAATGAATTTATTAGCATTTCCTGAATGATCAGGGTGAGCGTGAGAAAGTGATATGTAGTCAATATCTTTAGCTGATAAATCTAACTGATGTAATTGCTTTATCAATGTAGTTGATAGTTTAGAATGCCAAACACCACTAATTTCTCCATTAGGATTATCAGCCATACTATCTACGAGTCCAGTATCCCAGAGCAAATTCCCCTTTGGATGTCGGATTAAAAAACAAGGATTAACTAATTGGATTTCTTGACCATCATATTCGCCAGTACTTGAAAGATCTTTCATATCAGAAACCTCAATAGTGCCGCAATCTAAAGCATAAAGTTTTATGTCACTACTAAGTAGGGTATCTGCTACTGAAAGAAATGAAAAAAAGAACAAAGAGATAACGATTAATTTTATTAAATTCATATTATTAAAGTAAACTTACCAATTTTAAATTGTCGAAAAGCACTAGTGAAAACTCCACCTATTTATTTTTCATTTAATTGCCTTATACGCAAAAAAAATCGTAAAATTAAGATATACGACTAACTAACATGTTCGAAACGTAGATTGCCATCATTAACTCCAATTTCCTTAAAACCACTGGAAATCAAAACTTTTTTAGACGCTACATTTTCCGGCGAAGTATGAGCAATAATACTATTTGTTTTTTTAAAAGAAGATGCATGAGAAACGAGAGTATTAACTATTTCTGTAGCATAACCTCGACGCTGCCACTCAGGTAGTACGGAATAACCGATCTCAACTATCCCATTGCTATCTGGAGGACCAAAATATCCACCTGAGCCAATTAGAGATCTTTCTCCTGAAACAGGATCAATATTTATTGCATACCAGCCATACCAACCTTGAGAAGCTTCACCGCCATTTTCTAAACAGGAAAGAAAAAACTCCATTGCATCTCTGTCGTATTCACCAGAAGGCCAATCATTTGAAACAGTAGCATTTAATTTTTCAGCAAGTAACATTGGTGTTTCAAGTTCTATACGAATATGAGTAGCTGAGGATGATATTAATTCGATGCGATCTGATTTTATATTTTTTATAATTTTGATTTACTCCAATGTTAGAATTTGTAGGTTACAACGCCTCTTTAAGAGGCTAAAAATTGTTGGTTGAAATAAGCGACGAAGCAGCAAAAACCAACTGTTTTTCGTCCTTGTTTAACAGCTGAGCTGTTTTTTATTTATTGATAAAAAAATTAAATAATTCAACTAATATAGGAGTAAGTTTATTAGCGTCTTTTTGATTTTTAGCCGCACTTTTATACTCTTCTGTTGCTGCGCCATTTTGTCCAATAGATTTATAATAATTTCCTGCTTTCGCATTTAAATTGGCTCTTTTTTCTAGATCAGAACTTGAAGTGCAACCATTAACAAATAAAAGTATTGATATTAAAATAATCATTTTAGAATTTGTCAAAAAGAAATCCTTATGTCTCTGTAATTAGTTCTGAGGTTTTGACCATGTCCACGCATACCAAATTATGAACAAAGACGTTGTAATCTCAACACACGCAAAGAAAATATAATAAATTGTTGGAGTTCCAACAAATATAGATGCTGTAACGCCAATAGTATGTAAAAAAGCAATAATAATATTAAGCCAACGATTAACACTGTACTTTAATATTCGAGATAAAATAATCATAATTATTGCTGTTTCCAAAAACACTGCCGCTCCGAGCAAGATTGTAGGCGATAGTAATGTTTTTATTAATTCTGCCTCTTCTGATGTTGGCATTTCACCCATAAGGTTTAGAACATCAGCGTACAGAATATTAAATAAATAAAATATCCATATTGTCGAAAGAATCACTCTTCTATCTGCACTAAGCGTACTTGCTTCCATTATTTTCCTTGGGATTATTGTTAATAATTTTGTAAAGGTTACTTTTGATATTTTTTATTGCAAATTTTAAATGTTACTGAACATTACGAGAAACACCAACGCCTTAAATAAGCGTAAAATAATAGTTGGCTATAATCGCAAAGCAAAAGCCAACTGTTTTTTGTCCGTTTGAGCAACTTGTTATGTGCTTTTGATTACGTTTGATCTACAATGTAATACAAGGCAAGGTTAATAGGAACTTAAATATGAAAACAGAAATGCTCACAACTCGTATTGATCATGATACAAAACTAGCTTTCACCCACATTTGTGATGAAGTCGGCTTAAGCCCTTCTCAAGCTCTAAAGCTTTTTGCTCGCGCAGTAATAAATTACGGCGGAATTCCTTTTGAATTAAAAGCAAAACAACCAAACGTTATGACTGTAACAGCTATCCAAGAACTTTCACAAGGGTTAGGGAGAAAGTCTGAAAGTGTAACCAGCCTTATTTCAGAGCTAACTGAAGGTAAAGTAGTAAATGCTAATTCTTGATTACTCTTCTCAATTTAAAAAAGACTTTAAAAAAATAACGAGGCTGCCAATACCTGAAATTATTGAAGTGGGTGATGTCATATCAACACTCCAGAAAGGTTTAATTCTTAATGCTAAATATGTTGATCATGCCTTAGTTGGAAATTGGCATGGATTCAGAGATTGCCACATAAAGTCTGATTTAGTTTTAATTTACCGTATACATGAAACCTATTTACAGCTTGCTAGAATTGGAACGCATAACGATGTGTTTTAAATGCGCTAAGCACATACGCCATTTTAAACGGCTTGTAATAGTTTGCTAGAATGTGAAGGACGAACACAGCCAACTTTATGTGTCCGACTTGAAAACACTTGTTAGGGCTAAACACCTTCAAGTGTACAGTGCTTTTTAAAACTACTATCAACAACATCTTTACTAAATTGAAAATCCATTTGTACTAAAGTTAAAACTGGTTGGTTTGTTACATTCTCTTTTGTTGGTATATATTTCCATGTTTGCAATGCGGCTTGAGCATTTTCATCAAATAACCTTTTAGGGTAAGAGTTATTAATTTTAAACCCTTGAACTTCACCTTTTTCATTAATACCTATTAGCAACTCAACACAACCTGAAATTTTTTGCATTGCTGCTTTCATTGGGTATTTGGGCTCAACCCTTTCACTTATTTTCCAATATTTTGCTAACATACTGTTATCAATATCATTAGTTAAATCTAAATACTCTTTTTTTTCTTGCTTAGTACTTGTTGATGCACAGGAAATCAACATTGATGTTAATGAAAGTATTAGTAATGTGTTCTTCATTTATTATTCCTTTAGATGAATATATAGTGGGCTAGAACTTAAGCCCTAACAGCTATTCCGTGTTTCCACCGAGATTATTCTGTCTGTAATTTTTACAATACATTAACTTTAAATTTTTTATTCCATTACATCAAGCGCCTACAAAACCCATTTCCGTATTTGATCCCTAAACACAGAATGCATTCTAGCTTTCAGACAAAAATATTACCTAATAACCATACTGTATATAAACACATGCTGGCAATGTGTACTTATAAGGAAATAACGCAATAAAATCATCTTTTTTGCTACTATAAGGAAATAATTATGACTAGTGGTGAGAGCATTAACTAACAATGTTCTAATTTAAATAGCTCGCTCACGAAGTGACCTTGATTATCAAACTTAGAGCGATTAAATACCTTTGAACCCTAAATACTAAAACTAGATGTAAATACAAAAATTTAAACTTGAGTTCTAACCCCATTTTACCCGTTTGTTAGCAAACTAAATTCAAGAATCTTTTAAATATTCTTTGACAACCAATGCATTACATTGAGTAGAAACTGTTCATTTTGATCTGCGCCTTCGGACACCAAGCCGTACTTTTTATTCGTTGGAACATGAACTTGTGAAGTGAACATCATAGCCTCAGAAAACACAGCAAGTCGGCCTTTTCCAGCTTTTAAAACCGCGCCTTGATACCATCCTTTCATCGATACTGTCGGTGTGTCAGCATTTATTTTAAATGGTATGTCTGGCATGACAGATTTTGCATTTTTTCCAAGAACTAAAAGAGGTTCAGCATTTTTGGGTATTTGAAAAGCTGAACCACCAAAGGTTCTAACTTGAACAATACTTTCTGAAGAATGTGGGCCTTTCACTATTGCTGGCACAATAGACCCCGCAAACATACCTAGTGGTATATTACTGTGTGAATCGGAATTTCCTATCGTTATTGCGTGCAGCATAAGGGTGTTGTTATCAATGCGGAATATGGCGTCGCCGACATGGCCATTATTAAACTTAAAACCAAAAGCAACCGCTAATTTATCAATAAACTTTGGAAATGGCATATGATCAGCGATTAAAAAAACAGAACCGCCTTGGGTTATCCATTGTTTAACGGCTGCAACTTCTCTTGGCTCAAATGCATCACCAAATGGAGGAGTCCAGTCCCGTCTATTTTTGTCAAGCGCATTGGCAATTACTAGTATGTTTGCTTGCTTCAAATATTCTAACGTAAACTTTTCTTTGCTAGGTTTTACAGTGTAACCATCACTTATTAATACTTGGGTAAATGGTTTGTATCTGCCATTTGCCGTATGAAAATTATTATGTGCTTCATCAATAAATACGATAGGGCTGTTTTTTGCTGAAAAACTATGTTTAGTATTTTTGGGGATGAAATCAGGATCTGCGATTTGGTCACTCTTAGAGCAAGAGGATAAAACGAATAAAGCTAAGCCTAAAAAAATGATTTTACATATAAATTTCAATTAAATGTTCCTTAAGAATATTCCACGTTTAAGTAAAGTATACCAACTTCCTTTTTAACAGCGTCATAATAAGTTACTTGAAATCTTATGGATGAACACGGATAAGTTTTTAACTTAATGTTTATAATGGTGTTTATCATATTGTTAGGTGCATTTATAAACCTAGCTTTTTAATAAGTTCATTTGTTGATTGAGTAATTGATTTGCCAGCTGTATCGATAGAAATTATTTTTGAGTCCCACGCTTTATACTCTCTACTTTTAACCTTTTCCCATGTTGGCAAAATTAATCCTTTAACAGGTGAATTACGGTTTTCAACTCTAAATTTATGCTCGACTGGATCAGAGCAAACAACTTCAATATTTATATATTCTGCGTTGGAATCAATAGCAGTTTGTTCCCATTTTTCTCGAGATTCAGAAACACTATTACAAGAATCAGCAACTACCGACAACTCTTGCATTAAATTATCTGACGCCAATCGATATGCTAGTTGATAGCCCTCAGCATAAACATTCAAACCACATAAATCTTTTAAAGCTTGCTCAATAGTATCAACTCTTAAGTAGGTTGCTCCTACATATTTACTAAGTTGAGTCGCTAAAGTGCTTTTACCTGAACTGGGAAGCCCAGAAAATATATAAAGAAAAGCCAACGGTATTTATCCTTGTTTAACAGCTGTAGTTTATTGTAATTAAGTTTAGAATTATATATGGGCGTGAAGGGGGCTTATTTCTTCGCATTCTCCATCTATCTATCCATTAACTGTAAATGGAACTGAATTACATTTGATCAACCTGTAATATAAGACCAATATTGGAGATTAGTACACCAATTAATGCGCCATAAAGTAATATACCGTAAAAAGGCTCGCACAATTCAACGATAAAATACTTGGCAAAAAATCAATTATTTTAAATGGTTACCAATTTGTAGATGCCGCTCATGCTTGGTTTTGTTGTGTTCGTTAGTGACAAATCATTCATCGCCTAAATCACACTAAATTAAAATGAGATAGTTAACGAATTTTTTGATAGATATAAAGTTTATCGTTAATTCATATTGTTATGCTTGTAATAATTTTGTCGTCATTTAAATGGGATAAAATTCATGTTTATGAGATTGGATAAGATTGAGAGATTTAAGTTATTTGGTTGTAAAAATACATCCAAAATATTCATATATTTTACATGAATAAGATCTTATGATACTAACTAAAACCCTGTTAATTAATAAGTTTAAAAGATAAGTTTATGTTCAGGGTTAACAAGACAATATAAAACTAGGGTGTGACAGATTAAAATTGTTCCGCTTATTGATGTAATCGAGCTTTTAAAAAAAACTAAAAAGCATAATATAAAAAATATATTTTAAAGAGGGTTTAGTATGTCAGAAGCTATTTGGGTTCAAGCATTAAGAACAGTACCGCAAGTTAATAAAACACAATGGGATACTTTTGGGATATTCACTCGTTGGTTAATTGCTTCACGATTTTCTGTGACAATAATGACCTTTAGTTCCGCAATGATCGGCATACTTATTGCGCTAAGTCATGGTTCTATTGATATTAGCATATCCATTCTATGTGTTTTGGGCTTAATATTGGCGCATGCCACCAATAATTTACTCAATGACTATACTGATTCGATTCGAGGAGTCGACGAAGGAAATTATTTTCGCACGCAATACGGTACCCATGTATTAGAAGGTAAATTATTGACGAAAAAACAACTAATGGGTTATATCGTTGTTACAGGCTTACTAGCAATTATTTGTGGCGTAGCAATTATATATTTACGAGGAGTTGAAGTACTCTGGCTAATGCTCTCAGGTGCGTTTTTTGTTTTGTTTTATACTTGGCCTTTGAAAAAACTAGCCTTAGGTGAATTGTCTGTTTTACTTGTTTGGGGCCCTTTAATGGTTGGTGGCACATATTTTGTTGTAAGCGGTGAATGGAGTATGGCTGCTGCTTTAATCGGCACTTTATATGCGTTAGCACCAACAGCGGTTATTTTTGGTAAGCATATAGACAAAATAGACATGGATAAAAGTAAAGGTATTTATTCACTACCTGTTTTATTAGGGGAACACAAATCCCGCAAAGTCGCACAAATTATTATGTTAAGCCAATACGTGTTAGCCACTTACCTTTATATTAGCGGATACTTAGGCTCAAGCGTTTTACTCTTACTGCTTGTTTTACCTACGCTATTTCAAACATACAAGGTATTTAGCCAACCACGCCCCACTGAAATGCCAGAAGGATTTCGCCAAGAAGTTTGGCCTTTATGGTTTGCGCCTCATGCTTTTCAATACACCAGACGGTTCAGTATGTTTTTTCTATTAATGTTAATTGCTGAAAATATTCTTGCTTAGTGCGATTTAACTGTAAATACCCTATAAAAATAAAAGAGTTTATAAAGGAATAGCTAAATGAGCAATTTTCAATTATCGCTTAAAGAGTCTACAGGTAAGTTTTTAACCTTATGTTTCATATCAGCATTAAGCTTTGCTGTATCAGCTAATGAATCACCAGCGCAGCAGAATACACAAGAGCAAGAAGTAGAAGTTATTACCGTTACGGCACAAAAACGTGTAGAAAATATTTTAGACGTACCCATTTCAATCGCCAGTTTTAATAGTGAGAACATTGGCAAAACGGGTATACGTCAGTTAAATGAAGTTGCTGAGTTTGTTCCCAATTTAACGATGACAACCACCAATGATTTTTCTTCAAGTATTTCTATTCGTGGTGTCGGTTCAGCAAGTCGAAATATTGGCTTTGATGCTAGAGTTGGCTTGTACTTAGACGGTGTTTATATCGGGCAATCCCCAGCCCATAATCAAGATTTATATGATCTTGAGCGTATTGAAGTGCTTCGAGGTCCGCAGGGGACACTATTTGGTAAAAATAATGTGGCTGGAGCCATTAATCTTATTTCTAAAAAGCCTAATGATGAGTTTGGCGGTGCAGTAGGGGTTTCTGTTGGTAATTATAATTTAAAACAATATTCAGCGATGATTAATACGCCGCTAGGTGATAATGTTGTGGCTAAATTTAGTGTTAATAAATATCAACGGGCAGGCTTTACTGAGAATGTAGTAACAGGAAATTGGTTAAATGAACAAGACAGTTACGCTTACCGAGGCCAAATAAAAGCCACACCTTTTGATGATGTTGAAGTGAACTTTTCTTTTGATAAATTACATTCAGACCGTTTGTCATTTGACGGTGAGCCCATTACCAATACATTAGGTACCGCGAAAAATTCTGAATCTCCAGCACACAACAAAGTCAGTTTTGATGTGGACCCGCATGAAAATAGAAACATTAAAGGCGAAATACTAACAATTGATTGGGGTATAGCTAACAACTATTCCATCAAATCAATTACTGGTCATCGCAATGTTTATGTACAATATATTAACGATTTTGACTTTTCCAAAGAATCCGTTTCTTATCTAGATTACATTGATGACTATGCTCAGTGGAGTCAAGAATTACAGTTAATTTCGCCAGAGGGCGATTTTCAATATGTCGCGGGTTTGTATTATTATCAACAAGATGCTCACACTCAAAGATTACCAACTGTTGGAGATGAAACACTTTCACTCTTTACTGGAGTTCCTCGCAGTGCTTTTGAGTTGGGCGCTTCAATGGGCGATCCTACCTCAATTTATATGTTAGCGGCCTTTCATCCCGGCCTTCTCAGTACCATAGGTGATGTAGCAACCACAAGTTATGCCGCTTTTTTTAACAGCAATTATCGATTCAATGATGCCTTTACGTTAAACATGGGTTTCCGTTATTCTCGCGAAGAAAAAGAGGTTGATTGGACTATTTCAAGCATAGATCCCGTCACAGGTATCCCCGTTATTCCTATCTTTAAATTAGCTAATGGCCAAGTAATTGATAACAGGAGCGATAATGATTTTTCACCGTTAATTTCTTTAAATTATCACCTGAATGAAGATATTAATGCTTACGTAAAGTATGCGACTGGCTATAAAAGTGGAGGTTACAATGTTGACTTTTTAACCCAAGCACAACTTGATGCGGGCATAGAATTTAATAAAGAAACTGTTGCGAGTTACGAACTAGGTATTAAAGGGCACCTTTTTGATCAACGAGTAACGTTTAGTAGTGCGATTTTCTATTCAACCTATGACGATTATCAAATTAATCAATTAATAAACCTTGCTGCGGGTACAACAGCATTAAGTATTCGTAATGCTGCGAAGGTGGATACACGAGGCCTAGAATTGGATTTACAGTATCAGGTAACCAATGATTTTCAGATCAGTGCAGCGTTAGGATTACTTGATGCTGAATTTGCTAAATTTCCTGCTGGCGGCAGTAATGGTGAAGATCTTTCAGGTAAAAAATTACCAGGTGTTTCAGATTTTACCTTTAATTTAAGTGCACAGTATTATTATCCAGTGCCGGCACTTAATGCAGAGTTGTCTGCGTTACTAAGTTATAACTATCAAGATGATTACAATACCGATCTTGATGGTTTAAGCCAAATTTCCCTTGCTGATGGCGAAACCCTTGCTATTGGGCGGGTTGATGGTTACGGTATTGTTAATGCCAGTGTAGGATTAGAACCATTAGGCAATGGCTTTAGTTTCTTTTTATGGGCACGAAACCTTACAAACCAAAATACTGCTATTATTTTAGGTGAAAAAAGCTTTTTTGGTACGCGACGTAATGTTTATGTGAATCCACGTACCTTTGGCCTGAGTGTAAAATATACGTTTTAATTGTTGGAAAATAGTTAACCTAAATTGGGTTTAATTCACAAATCATAAAGATTGAATTTAACATGATAACAAAAATTAACCGATGGCCAGCACGGCTGGATTTAATGCAAAGCACTACAGGTTTACTACTTGCGTTATTTATGTGGGCACATATGCTTTTCGTATCAAGTATTTTAATTAGCCATGATGCCATGTATTGGGTAGCAAAAATGTTTGAAGGTAAACCTCTATTTGGTCAATCCTACCCCATTTTAGTGTCTATCGTGGCGTTAATTATTTTTACGTTAATTTTTGTTCACGCTGCCTTAGCCCTTCGGAAATTTCCAAGCAAAGAAAAAGAAATTAGTGCCTTACATCTCCATTTATCACGATTTAAACATGGTGATACGATCTTATGGTATATCCAAGTGTTAACAGGGTTTATCTTGTTTTTTCTGGTCACGGTGCATTTGTATCAACTTATGCTGCATCCCGCAGATATTGGTCCTTATGCGTCATCAGACAGAGTATGGTCAGGGCGAATGTGGCCGCTCTATTTACTTTTACTGTTTGTCGTTGAAATTCACGGCGGTATTGGCTTGTATCGTTTAGCCATGAAGTGGGGGTGGTTTGTTGGTAAAGACATAAAAAAAGGGAGAAAACGATTACAACGGCTTAAATGGGCACTTACTGTGTTTTTTATTGTACTGGGTTTAGCTACCTTGTTTGCTTATATTAAAATTGGTTATCAACATGCTGATAAGGTTGGTGAAAGATACATTCCAACCGATCAAGTGCTAATACAACCTTCACCTACGCCTAAAACAACCGTGCGGGAATAATCATGAAAATTATACATACAGACGCGTTAGTGTTAGGGGGTGGTTTAGCCGGATTAAGAGCCGCAATCGGCATGAAAAAAAGAGGGCATGAGGTACTTTGTTTAAGTTTAGTTCCACCTAAAAGATCGCATTCAGCGGCAGCACAAGGTGGCATGCAAGCAAGTTTAGCCAACAGCCAAAAAGGCGAAGGTGATAACGAAGACGTACATTTTATTGATACTATCAAAGGCAGTGATTGGGGGGCAGATCAACAAGTGGTGCGTATGTTTGTTGATACCGCACCAAAAGCCGTAAGAGAACTCGCCGCTTGGGGTGTTCCGTGGAATAGAGTAGAAAAAGGTGATCACCAAAGTGTTATTGACGGAAAACAAGTAACAATTACTGAAGCTGATAACGCACACGGCTTGATCACGGCACGTAACTTTGGCGGTACACAAAAGTGGCGTACTTGTTATGTAGCCGATGGTACTGGGCATTCAATGTTATATACCATGAGTAATCAGGCAATTGCTAACGACATACCCGTGCACGAAAGGATGGAAGCTTTGTCATTAATTCACGATGGAAAGCGCTGCGCTGGCGTTATTGCGCGTAATCTTATTTCAGGTGAATTGGTCACTTATATCGCTAAAGCGACGTGCATTGGTACAGGCGGTTTTGGACGAATATATCGCTCAACAACCAATGCGGTAATTAATGAAGGTATGGGGGCAGCACTTGCACTAGAAACTGGAATTGCAGCGCTTGGTAATATGGAGGCAGTACAATTTCATCCAACTGCTATATTTCCAGCAGGGATATTAGTGACAGAAGGTTGTCGAGGCGACGGCGGCTTATTATTAGATGCTAATTTACATCGTTTTATGCCCGATTATGAACCAGAAAAGAAAGAGCTTGCCTCACGTGATGTGGTATCTCGGTGGATGGAAACGCATATAGCGAAAGGTTTTGGGGTTAAATCAAGATTTGGCGAGCACTTATGGCTTGATATCAGATTACTTGGCGAGCACCATATCAACACCAAATTGCGCGAAGTAAAAGAAATTTGCCAGTATTTTCTTGGTATAGATCCGGTTAAAGATCTTATTCCGGTAAGACCTGCTCAACATTATTCGATGGGCGGCGTTAGAACAGATTATAAAGGACAATGTCCTAGCCTTTTAGGCTTATATTCATGCGGAGAGGCTGCATGTTGGGATTTGCACGGGTTTAATCGCCTAGGTGGAAATTCAGTGGCTGAAACGGTAGTTGCAGGCATGATAGTAGGTGAATATATGGCCGACTTTTTAGACAGTGATAACAGTGCTATTAATATATCAACGTCACTAATCACGAATTTTTATGAACAAGAAAAAAACAAACTTGCGGCTTTTTATAATCAAGATAATACTGAAAATCCCTTTAAAATCATGCATGAAATGCAAGAAATTATGACCAACAATGTTGCTATATTTAGAACTAAAAGCAAACTGGTTCATGCAATAGAACAATTAACATTATTACGTAAAAGATCTCAAAAAATTCGTGTTCATGCCAGTGAAAAAGGCGCTAATCCAGAGTTGGTAGCGGCTTATAGAGTACAAAAAATGTTAAAGCTTTCGTTATGTACTGCCTATGGTGCACTGCAACGAGAAGAAAGCCGAGGTGCGCACAGCAGAGAAGACTTTCCGCTTCGAGATGACCAAAAATGGTTAAACCGAACATTAGCCACATGGCCATCAGAGCAAGATCAATTGCCGACACTGAATTACGAAGCAATTAACATTAATGAAATGGAAGTGGCACCAAATTGGCGTGGCTATGGCGCAAAGGATAGAATCGATCATCCTGATACCGCCACAAGAATTACTGAAATAGAAAAAATTAGAGCAGAAATTAATATAGCCGAAAAAAATGATGCTCAAAACAAAGCATTATTACAAACTAAATTAATGCCTTATAAACACTTACTCCCCGAAATGTTGAGGGGAAGAAACGCTCGATTATCGGATGAAAACTAATGCTTTCAAATAAAGTGGTTACAAACACAGTGCCTTCAAATAATATTCCAGTGACTCAAATAGATAGCGCACGAGTATTAACATTTAACATTTTTAGGCATAATCCTGCTGATGAAAATAGCAAGGTGCACAGCCAAACCTATACCGTTGAAGAAGCACCGTCGATGACCTTATTTATTGCCCTCAACGAAATTCGAGAAACACAAGATCCCACCTTACAATTCGACTTCGTTTGTCGAGCCGGAATTTGTGGAAGTTGCGCCATGCTGATAAACGGTAAACCTGATTTAGCCTGCCGCACGTTAACAAAAGATCTACCCAATATTATCAACTTAGCACCGTTACCCGGCTTTAAATTAATTGGTGATTTAAGTGTAAACACAGGCGTATGGATGCGCGGCATGTCTGAAAGGCTTGGAACATGGATTCATTCAAAAGAAACCTCGATAGATCTTTGTAAAGTTGAAGAAAAAATGGAACCAAAACTTGCGGAAGACATTTATGAATTAGAACGCTGTATAGAGTGTGGCTGTTGCATTGCTGCTTGCGGTACCGCACAAATGCGGGAAGACTTTATTGGCGGCGTTGGTTTAAATCAAATCGCCAGGTATAAACTTGATCCAAGAGACGAACGCACTGACGCTGATTATTATGAAGTAATAGGCACAGAAAATGGCGTTTTTGGTTGTATGACCTTACTTGGCTGTGAAGATACTTGCCCAAAAAACTTACCTTTAGCTGAACAAATAGCCTACATAAGAAGAAAAATGGCCTTCGTAAAAGAGTAAATTAATGGCAGTAAATCTGTATTGATTAAGTGAAAATCACGCCTTAGTAATTAATTTTTAAACCAAATCGTCTTAATATCAATTAACGTTTTTATCTGGAACATTCGAAAGGGCTAGTTATGTCTAGTCATAGTACAAAAATAAATGGCTTTACTAAATATAAAATTACTATTTCCTTTTGTAATGTGCCTTAATAACTTTTTTAAAGTAATTTCAAAAAAGTTATTAACTGTTAAAAAGTTATTTAATATCAATAAGTAAAAAGTATCATGTGTCTTATTTTTATAGCTTATAAAAAAAGTTTGTAAAAAAACTTGATACTGTACGATTGTACAGTATACTAGTTTCATCAAAGCAAAGAAGAGCTACCTAATAGCTAATCTAACTAATTATAAGTGTGAGATTGTAATGGACGAAAATAAAGAAAAAGCATTAAGCGCCGCGTTAACTCAAATTGAACGTCAATTTGGTAAAGGTTCAATTATGAAATTGGGCGATAATACTACAATGGATGTAGAAACTATTTCTACAGGCTCATTAGGGTTAGATATCGCGCTTGGAGCAGGTGGCTTACCTTTAGGTCGTGTTGTTGAAATTTATGGCCCTGAATCTAGTGGTAAAACGACACTAACCTTAGAAGTTATTGCCCAAGCACAACGCGATGGTAAAGTTTGTGCGTTTGTTGATGCAGAGCACGCACTTGATCCTATTTATGCAGGAAAACTCGGTGTAAATATAAACGAGTTATTAGTCTCTCAGCCTGATACGGGTGAACAAGCATTAGAAATATGTGACATGTTAACGCGTTCTGGTGCGGTTGACGTTATCGTGGTTGACTCAGTTGCGGCATTAACACCAAAAGCTGAAATTGAAGGCGATATGGGCGACTCACATATGGGTTTACAAGCACGTATGCTTTCGCAAGCGATGCGCAAATTAACGGGTAATTTAAAAAAATCAAATACCATGCTGATTTTTATCAATCAAATTCGTATGAAAATTGGGGTAATGTTTGGTAACCCTGAAACCACTACGGGTGGTAATGCGTTGAAGTTTTATGCCTCAGTTCGCTTAGATATTCGACGTATTGGCGCGGTTAAAAATGGTGATGAAATTGTCGGTAATGAAACCCGTGTTAAGGTAGTTAAAAATAAAATTGCCCCTCCATTTAAACAAACTGAATTTCAAATTCTATATGGCGAAGGCATTAACAGTTTTGGTGAATTAATCGACTTAGGTGTTCAGCATAAAATGGTTGAAAAAGCGGGTGCTTGGTATAGCTGTAATGGAGAACGTATTGGCCAAGGTAAAGCAAATGCTACGCAATATTTAAAAGAACATTCAGAAATGGCGAAAGATTTAGATACTAAACTCCGTGATTTATTTTTGAATAAACCAGAAAAAGAAAAAGAAAAAGAAAAAGAGAAAAAAGAAGAAGCGGTTGCCAAATAAATTTAGCGCTTTTAAAGCATATAAAAACCACTACTTGTTAGTGGTTTTTTGCTTTATTGTGTCCTTTATCTGCTATAAATCATCCCAGTGTTTATGGCACTGTATATTTGAGTAGAATAATATATAGTGATGTAATCTTTATCTATTCATAAACTTAAAGAAGAACAAGAACAATGAAATATATTATTTGTACCTTTCGAAACGCTATAACAAAATTGAAGCTTAATATTTTCATGAGTTTATTTCTATTGTTTTCTTGTTGCTGTGCTGCAACATCTCTACCTATATCACAAGTTAATTTAGCTAATTTGCATCGAGATATAAAAATATTAGCATCAGATAAATTTTTGGGTAGAGGACCAATTTCCAAAGGGGAATACCTTACTATTAATTATTTAGCTAACCAATATAAGGAAATCGGTTTAACCGGCGCTGATCATGGAAAATTTTTTCAAGATGTGCCCATGGCAAAACTTACCCCAGAACAAAGCATGAGCTTGAAAATTGGTAGCCTTAACTTTAAAGCGGGTACTGATTTTACTGCAAGAACGGAACAAATAAAGCCACAAATTAATTTGGCATCATCAGAGGTTGTCTTTGTTGGTTATGGGATTAATGCGCCTGAATACCATTGGAATGATTATCAAGGACTTGATGTAAAAGGGAAAACAGTGGTCATGCTGATTAATGATCCTGGCTTCGCTACGCAAAATGATAAACTATTTACCGGTAATGCGATGACATATTATGGTCGTTGGACCTACAAATATGAAGAAGCAGCAAGACAGGGGGCTAAAGCGGTATTTATTATTCATCAAACAGCACCCGCAGGTTATCCTTGGAGTGTGGTAGAAAGCTCAAATACGGGTAGTAAATATACACTTATTGATAATGAAAAAAACGGCACTAAGTTACCAATAATGGGCTGGTTAACATACCAGGCAAGCGAAAAATTATTTACGCGTGCAGGTTTAGATTTAGCTAGTTTACAGCAACAGGCGTTAAGCCCTAACTTTAAAGCACTATCGTTGAAGCTCAACGCGAATTTGCAATTAAATACCAAGATCAAAAATGCAAAATCACACAATGTGGTCGCGTTATTAAAGGGCAGTAAAAAACCTAACGAATATATCGTTGTTAGTGCTCATTGGGATCATTTTGGGACTAAGCAAACACCAACGGGTCAAAAAATTTATAACGGTGCAATAGATAATGCTACTGGTGTTGCCGGAACTTTAGAAATTGCGAGAATGATGATAGCCCAGCATCGTATTAAACCCTTTGAACGTTCATTATTATTTGTTAATTATACTGCTGAGGAAGCGGGGTTAATTGGTTCTGAATTATTTGCGCGTGGCGGTGTAGTACCTACAAAAAATATTGTCGCTATGCTAAATATTGACGGAATGAATGCACTTGATGGTGTGGATTATATTTTACAGTATGGTAACCATATGTCTGAGCTAGAAAATTATTTAGCAGTTGCAGCAAATAAACAACACCGTAAAGTAAAGCTTGATCCTAGACCACAAAACGGTTTGTTTTTTCGATCCGATCATTTTTCTTTAGCAAAGCAAGGTGTACCTAGTTTATTGTTTATGAGTTTAGGTGATACCGATCCCGATTATATAAGTAATCGTTATCATAAGGAATCTGACGACTATTCACCTCAATGGTCATTAGGTGGAATGAAACAAGATATTGAGTTAATGGTTGATATAGCAAGTAAACTTGCGATGAATAACGATTGGCCGAAATGGACGAGTAATTCTGACTTTAAAACGCGGCGAATGAAAGATAAAAAACAAAACGCAGAAAAAGAAGAAGCACATACTAAATAAGTAATATTAATGACAACCTCCCAGAAAACCACTACTTGTTAGTGGTTTTTTTGTATTTTGAATTTTAGCAAGTTTGTTTACACCACTATGCTTATACCAATTCCATTAAATTTATTCCCACCTCAGAGCAGCATTAGCGAGCTTAGAACAAACAAAATTGATTAAACATAGTGATCTATATTTTTTCAATTTTGTGATGTTATCAGTTTGCTAATGAGCTCCTAAAGGGTGAGTTTTAAAGGCTCATATGCTGCGTTATTAACTTCGACAAGGGAACAACCATTCTCTTCAATCAATGCCTTACCTATAAGCCTTTTAATTCTCGCTGAGTGGGAAATAACTTAATAGAATTGGTGTTATTATGGCCATCTAAACGTTTAGATGTTGACATAGCTAGAAATCTAAGTAACATGACAAAATAGCTATTCAGATTATGTTTTTTGCTATTTTTTTACTCTTTAGTAGGTTTAATATTATGCCCATTAAAATTCCTGATCAATTGCCCGCGCTTGATATACTTGGTGATGAAAATATTTTCGTGATGTCTGAATATCGGGCCGTCAATCAAGATATTCGTCCCATGAAAGTAGCCATTTTAAATTTGATGCCAAATAAAATCGAAACGGAAGTGCAGATTTTACGGATGCTTTCAAATACGCCGCTGCAAATAAATATTGAGCTAATTCGTATTCATAATGAAACGTCTAAAAATACGCCCAAAGAGCATTTAGATTCGTTTTATCGCTTGTTTGATGAGGTTAAAGAAGAGCAATATGATGGTTTAATTATAACCGGTGCACCCTTGGCGTTATTAGATTATAGCCAAGTAAGTTTTTGGCCAAAAATTTGTGAAGTATTTGATTGGGCTGAAAAAAATGTAACCTCAACAATGTTTTCTTGTTGGGCTGCGCATGCGGCTTTGTATTACCACTATGGCATTAATCGCCATTTACGCACTCAAAAATTATCCGGTTTATACTCACATTCACCTAATGACTCTAAAGAGCAATTAACCCGAGGCTTTGATGAAAGCTTTAATGTGCCGCATTCTCGCTATGGTTATATTGATAAAGACGATTATTTAAGTATTCCTGGTGTTAAAATTCTTGCTGAATCAAAACAGGCAGGGGTTTATTTAGCGGCAAGTGCAAATAAACAACAGGTTTATTTAACGGGGCATCCCGAATATGACACCAGTACATTACATGACGAGTATTTACGGGATTTAAATGTATTAACTAGCGAAGCTAAAATGCCTGAAAATTATTATCCCAATAATAATGCGAATGTCGAGCCAAAAAATTCATGGCGTAGCCACGGTAGTCTATTATTTACTAACTGGCTTAACTATTATGTGTATCAAATAACCCCATATCAGCTTGATGCTGATAATATTAAAGCAATTAATCCGGAGTAGTTTGTGAATAATTCATCTTCATTTTCACTTTTTCAACAACAATTATCACAACGTATTTTGATCCTTGACGGTGCTATGGGCACCATGATCCAAGCCTATAAGTATGAAGAGAACGATTACCGCGGTGAACGCTTTACTGATTGGCAATGTGACGTAAAAGGTAATAACGATTTATTAGTGTTAACTCAACCTGAGGCCGTTAAGGATATTCATCGCCAATACCTTGAAGCGGGTGCTGACATATTAGAAACCAACACCTTTAATGCAACAAATATTGCGATGGCTGATTACGAAATGGAATCGTTCAGCCAAGAAATCAACTTGGTTGCAGCACAAATTGCGCGTGAAGTAGCGGATGAATTTACTAAAAAAAATCCCGATAAACCACGTTTTGTGGCGGGTGTATTAGGGCCAACAAACCGTACATGTTCTATATCGCCTGATGTAAATGATCCTGCGTTTCGTAATGTTAGCTTTGATGAATTAAAAGATGCCTATATCGAATCAACAACAGCATTAATTGAAGGTGGTGTAGATCTGATTATGATCGAAACCATCTTTGACACGTTAAACGCAAAAGCGGCCATTTTCGCAGTGGAAACTGTTTTTGAGCAATTGCAAGTGCGCTTGCCTGTAATGATTTCAGGTACAATTACAGACGCATCGGGACGTACGTTGTCAGGACAAACTACCGAAGCTTTTTATAACTCATTACGTCATGCAAAGCCGATTTCATTTGGTTTAAACTGTGCCTTAGGGCCCATTGAACTTCGCCAATATGTGGAAGAGCTCAGTCGTATTTCTGATGTTGCCGTTTCTGCGCACCCTAATGCAGGGCTACCCAATGCCTTCGGTGAATACGATTTTACTGTCGATGATATGAATACTCATATTGAAGAATGGGCACAAGCCGGTTTTCTTAATATTATTGGTGGTTGTTGTGGTACGACACCAGCACATATTAAAGGCATGGCCGATACCGTTGCTAAATTAGCTGAACAGGGCGTTAAACCACGTAAAATTGAAACGCGTGAAATTGCCTGTCGCTTATCAGGGCTTGAAGCGTTAACCATTAACGCCGATTCACTTTTTGTTAATGTTGGTGAACGTACTAATGTAACGGGCTCGGCTGTTTTTAAACGTTTGATCATGGCTGAAGATTATGATCAAGCAATTGCTGTTGCTTTACAACAAGTAGAAAACGGCGCACAAATTATTGATATCAACATGGATGAAGGCATGTTGGATTCAAAAACGGCAATGGTGCGTTTTTTAAACCTTATTGCGGGCGAGCCTGATATTGCTAAAGTGCCGATCATGATCGACTCATCTAAATGGGATATTTTAGAAGAGGGGCTTAAATGTATTCAAGGCAAAGGCATTGTTAATTCCATTAGTTTAAAAGAAGGCGAAGAAAATTTTCGTTATCAAGCAGAATTACTGCGTCGTTATGGTGCCGCAGTTATCGTCATGGCGTTTGATGAAGAAGGTCAAGCAGACACACGCAAACGCAAATATGAAATATGTAAACGTGCTTATGGTATTTTAGTCGATGAAATTGGATTTCCTGCTGAAGATATTATTTTTGACCCAAACATCTTCGCCGTTGCCACAGGTATTGATGAGCATAATAATTATGCGGTTGATTTTATTGAAGCGGTTGCGGATATAAAACAAAACTTACCGCATGCGATGATTTCTGGCGGCGTTTCTAATGTGTCGTTCTCTTTCCGCGGTAATAATCCCGTACGTGAAGCAATTCATGCCGTATTTTTATATCACGCCATTAAAAATGGCATGGATATGGGGATTGTTAATGCGGGTCAATTAGCGATTTATTCTGATATTCCTGACAATCTTCGCTTAGCCGTGGAAGATGTTATTCAAAACAGCGACGATGGCGCTACCGAACGTTTACTTGATGTTGCTGAGTTATATCGTGGTCAAGCAGGCAGTCAAAATAGCAAAACGGATCTTGCGTGGCGTGAATTACCGATAAACGAGCGTTTAGCGCATTCATTGGTAAAAGGCATTAACGAATTTATTGTTGAAGATACTGAAGAGGCACGATTAGCCGCGGTAAAACCACTCGATGTAATTGAAGGGCCGTTAATGGACGGCATGAACATCGTGGGGGATTTATTTGGTGCGGGTGAAATGTTTTTACCTCAAGTGGTTAAATCAGCACGTGTAATGAAGCAAGCCGTCGCTCATTTAAACCCTTTTATTGAAGCCGGAAAAACCAAAGCAAGTACTAATGGTAAAGTGTTGTTAGCAACGGTTAAAGGTGATGTGCACGATATTGGCAAAAATATCGTGGGTGTGGTTTTACAATGTAATAATTACGAGATCATTGATTTAGGTGTAATGGTGCCGTGCGAGCGAATATTACAAGTCGCCCGTGATGAACAAGTCGATATTATTGGTTTGTCAGGACTGATCACACCATCTTTAGATGAAATGGTGCATGTTGCTCGAGAAATGAAGCGCCAGAACTTTGATTTACCTTTACTTATTGGTGGCGCTACGACTTCAAAAGCACATACTGCGGTAAAAATTGAGCCACAATACCAGCATCCTGTCGTGTATGTATCAAACGCATCACGCGCGGTTTCTGTGGTGAGTAACTTATTATCAGATGAACTTCGCCCCGCATTTATGGCGCGTCAAGATGAGGAGTATCAACGAGTTCGCGATCGTCATTATAAAAAAGGACCACGTTCAACTTTAATCCCTTTAAGCGAAGCGAGAGCGAATGCTACCCCGATTAGTTTTGAAAATTACACGCCAGTCACTCCGAAAAACTTAGGAGTAACGGTTATTGAGCAACTTGATTTAAATGTGGTGCGCAATTACATTGATTGGACGCCATTTTTTACTACTTGGCAATTATCTGGTAAATATCCATTGATTTTAAAACATGAAGTCGTCGGCGTGGAAGCGACTAAATTATTTAACGATGCCAATGCTATGCTTGATGATGTGATTAATAACCAAAAAATTAAAGCCAAAGCCGTTTTTGGTTTATTCCCTGCGCACCGTCAGCAAGATGATATAGTACTCTTTAGTGATGAAGAACGCTCAAAAAAATTAATGACCTTACATCAGTTACGGCAACAAAGTAAAAAACCGACAGGACAGTATAATCGTTGTTTATCAGATTATGTTGCCGATAAAGCATCGGGTGTTGATGATTACATGGGCGCATTTGCAGTATCTGCGGGATTTGGTGTTGATGACTTAGTAAAACTGTATGACGACGATAACGATGCTTATAACAGTATTTTATTAAAAGCCGTTGCTGACCGATTAGCAGAGGCAAGTGCTGAATATTTACATGAGCAAATTCGTAAAGAGCATTGGGGTTATGCTGCCGATGAAAATTTAGCCAATGACGATTTAATTCGTGAAAAATATCAAGGTATCCGCCCAGCACCTGGTTATCCCGCTTGTCCTGAGCATACTGAGAAAGGTTTGCTATGGAAACTGTTAAATGTTGAAAAAAATATTGGTATGGAATTAACTTCAAGTTATGCAATGTGGCCGGGGGCTGCCGTAAGTGGTTGGTACTTTGCGCACCCCGATTGTAAATATTTTGCTGTTGCTAAAGTTGCTAAAGATCAAGTTGAAGATTATGCTAAACGCAAAGGTATGACGATAGAGCAAGCCGAGCGTTGGTTATCAGCCAATTTAGATTATGAGCCTGAATGACATAAAAGCTGCATTCTTGCAGAGTGAGAAAGTGTTATTTTTTTGTATGCATTGTATTTGTTGTAAGGTAATTGAATGAATAAATTTAAATGCCATGGTGAATGTAATTTATTTTGGGAAAATAATATATTAACTATCGATGTAGAAGGTCCGTGTAATATAGAATTTTATGACTATATGCATAAAAAAATATTAACTTTTGCGGAAAATATTGATAAAAGTAATTATGCCACTTTATTAATTACTAGAGGGGAAGCTGTGATTATTGTTGATGCGCTGTCTAATCATGTAGAGTTTTTAAAACGGGCGTCAACTAAAGCGATTGCGGTAGTGTTAGGGTTTTGTGATACGCCTTCAATTACTGAAGCTATGTGTCATAAAGCTTATGAAAATGCAGGTATTGTTCACCAGTTTTTTGAAAGTAGTAATGATGCAAAAAACTGGCTGACCACAGAAATTTTAAACGGCTAAATAGCCGATGTTTTTTAAACTATGCTCGTCAAATACATTGACGACCTCACCAATAACAATCAGAGTTGGCGGTTTAATATTATGTTGGATCACTAAATCATTTAACTCGGCTAATGCACCTTTATACACTTGTTGATCTTTTTGTGTGCCTTTATATATCAATGCAGCTGGTGTATTTGCACTTCTGCCTGTAGCGATAATCTCGTTAATGATTGTTGGTAAATTTTTAACCCCCATATAAAAAACAACCGTTTGTTTAGGATCGGCTAAAATATGCCAAGGTAAACGGGTATTAACAGCACCTTCTTTTTGAGATTGAAGATGACCCGTAATAAAAGTACAACTTTGTGAAATATTGCGATGGGTTAATGGAATACCTACATAGGCAGTGCATGCTGAAGCGGCGGTCATGCCCGGCACAATATGGCAAGCTACTTGATGTGCTAATAAAAATTGTGCCTCTTCACCGCCTCGACCAAAAACAAACGGATCGCCGCCTTTTAAACGTAATACCTTTTTATTTAAGCGTGCTTGGTCAACTAATAATTGGTTAATTCCATCTTGTGGGACACGGTGATCTGCCTGCATCTTGCCAACATACATTTTTTCACAATTATCGGGCAGTAATGCCATTATTTCTTCGCTGACTAAACGATCATAAATAACAACTTCTGCTTGTTTTATAAAACGAAAAGCTTGCAGGGTAAGTAAATCTGGGTCGCCAGGACCCGCACCAACCAGTGCTACCTCACCTTGTTTAAATGCTTGTTTGTGGCTTGGGTTAAAATTAAACATTTGGATCTCTTATACTTTTACACTAGTTTGCAGCATTAAACGGAACATTGGTTGGGCTAATATGCTCAATAGGGTAACAACCTAATACTTTTATGAAATTAGTTATTTCAGTGAGTTCAGAAATCGCACTTTGCAAAGCTGCAGTTTTTAAATTAGCTTCAACATCTAAATAAAACATTTCTTCCCAAGGTCGACCTTGGATCGGACGTGATTCTAATTTACACATATTAATGCCTTTATTTTTAAGTATAACTAAACAATCGACTAAGGCTCCTGCAGTTTGTCCTGTTGCTAAAATGATGGTTGTTTTTGCTGGTATTTGCTCTGCTACATCAACAGGTTTACGCGCCACTAAAATAAAACGACTGTGGTTTTCTGTTTGGTTGGCTATCGATTTTTCTAGTGCTTGTAATTTATATAAATAACCGCCTTCCTCACTACCAATAACTGCAACGGTATCATCTTGTAACTCATATGCTTGTGCCATAGCATCGGCAGTACTTTCGCAATATTCAATACGAATGTTTTGTTGCTTGTCTAAAAAGTTACTGCATTGTGCAAAGGGTTGACCATGGGCATAAATTGTTTTTATTTTGTTTAAATTAGTATTTACGGCGGTCAACAGACAATGTTCTATCGGTTGAGTGATTTCTCCAACAATCGATAAATTTGTTCGTTGTAATAAGTCATAAACATCGTTAATACTACCTGAACTGGTATTTTCGATAGGTAACATGCCGTAATCGACATGGCCTGATTCAACTAATTCCATTATTTCATTAAAACTTTGACAACCTGATTCAATGATCCTTTCAGCGCGGCGAGAAAAATAACGATGACTTGCTAAGTAACTATATGAGCCTTTATCTCCTAAAAATGCGACGCTTACTGTTGGCATTTGCAAATTAGGATTGGTTTGCGTTTGTAAATAGGCCTGTTGATTAAGTACCGAGTCTTCAATAATTGTTTGAAAAATACAGGTGACATAATGTGCGTCAAGGCCAAGTGTTTTGCCTTGTTTTATGAGGCGAATTAATAATTCTTGTTCGCGTTGTTGATCTCGCACAGGACGAATTTGGTGAGCTTTACTTTTAGCTACATTGAGCGTTAAAGCGCGACGTTTTGCAAAAAGTTCCAATAACTGCTGATCTGTTTTGGTTATTTGCTCACGTATTGTATTTAAATTTAATTCTGTATTTACCATATTGTTACTCACGCATTTTTCCTAAAAAAAAACCTCCACTAAGGAGGTTTTGGTAATCGTCTTTTGTTTGTTTTTTAAACAGCATTCGCGATCCACAACCTCAAAAAGGTGAGATAAAAAAGAAACAGAAGAGGATTAATAATTTATCAATATTCATAGGTGTACTTTAGCTGTCTTTACGGCTACTAGTCAATAACTTCCTTATGCCATTTTTGAACATTAATAGCATAAGAAAGATGATTAATATTTAACGATTAATTACAGGCATAAAACCATGATAGCTAAAGAGCATCCTAAAGAGATAAACCACACTACAGAGCGAAGAAAACCAATATTTGCAAGGTAAAGTATATTGTAGAGAACTCTAGCTATGAGATAAATTGTAGCTAATTGTTGAATGCTTTCTCCAATATGCCCAGTGGTTAATGCCAGTAATATAGCCGCGGAAAAAATCATAAAAGATTCAAAGGCATTTTGGTGTGCCGCTAGTGCGCGAGCACCAATCCCGGTTAATTTTGCTTGCTGTGAACGAGGATGCTTATTATCGTAACCACCTAACTTATTCATTGCATAAGCAACAGGGCCTTTAGCTAAATAGGGTAGAAGGGCAGCGATAATTAATGTCCAAATTAAAAATGTCATAGGTTACTCTTGTGTTGTGATTATGTTTTGGTATTACTTGTTTATTAAGATCCTGACCTGCGTCAGGATGACGACGATAATAGTAAGATAATAATATTGATATCAATTTGATACTTATTTTTTCACTACTGAATTTACAGAACGGTGTCATACTGAATTTATTTCAGTATCTAAATGTTTCACTTACACGGACTTATGTTATTAGATCCTGACCTGCGTCAGGATGACGACGATAATAGTAAGACCAAATAATAGTAAGACCAAATAATAGTAAGATAATAATATTGATATCAATTTGATACTTATTTTTTCACTACTGAATTTACAGAACGGTGTCATACTGAATTTATTTCAGTATCTAAATGTTTCACTTACACGGACTT
>Ga0316203_1000913_pt1 | contig 25957 bp, 25 predicted proteins | sample 6monrhotite_MG_FD_204940 | JGI IMG/M metagenome (GOLD analysis project Ga0316203, IMG submission 204940) | Microbial mat bacterial communities from mineral coupon in-situ incubated in ocean water Damariscotta River, Maine, United States -... | ecosystem: Environmental > Aquatic > Marine >... | reverse complement strand
GCCTTAACGAAAATGCTTCATGATAACGAATTGCGATTCGCGAACATGAGGGAAGCCCAAAAGCCATGAGCACCAACAGCCAAACCACCGAAACTTCGATCAATGATGAAGATGTCGGGGACTTTCTGTTAGAAAACCCAGATTTCTTTTCCCGCAACCCCGATGTCTTGGTCAAAATGCAAAGCCCCGGTCGATATTCGGATGCACCCACCGGCGTGGTCGATTTTCAAGCCGTCATGGTGGATCGGTTACGCGACGAAGTCCAAAACTTAGCCGCCTGCACCCAAGACGTGATCGAAACCAGCCGCAACAACATGACCTACCTGACCCGCACCCATGCGGCGGTGCTGGCTTTGTTATCGGCCCAAGACGCGGCTCACATGGCCCACATCATCACCGATGATTTACCGTTGCTGTTAGATGTGGATTTTATCACGTTTGGGTTTGAACAAGACATCAAGGCCGAAGCCGCCCTACGTTTACCCGGCGTCCGCATGTTGCCGTTTGGCTTTGTTGATGAGCAAATCGGCATGGGCGGGGATGTGGCCTTGGTGCACGACCTGATGGACGATGGCACCCTTTTCGCCGACCAATGTGAAGACGTTGGATCGGCAGCCTTAGCCCGACTGCGTGCGAACACGCATATGGCATCTGGCCTGTTGGTTTTGGGGTCCAGTACACCAGGAACCTTCCACCCCGGTCAAGGCACAGACCTTTTGAACTTTTTAGCCAGGACCACCGAAAAACTGTTTAGCAAATGGCTCAGCCCCCAAGCCTAAACACCCCATTAGATGAAACCCCTCTGGCTGGCGCACATGCCGAGCCAGCGTTGAGGCGTGTGTTGGCCAAGTGGTATACGTGGATGGCCCATGAAAAGCGGGCTTCCCCGCACACCTTGGACAGCTACAGCCGAGATGTTGCCGATTTTTTAGAGTTTTTAGGCGCGCATTTGGGCTTTACCCCTGGCCTCAAAGACTTAGAATCTCTCGCCACCATCGATTTTCGCAGCTATCTGGCAAAGATGGGGAATGATGACAAAAGCCGTCCCACCATCGCAAGGCGCATGTCGACCTTGCGCAGCCTGTACAAGCACTTGGAACGCGAAGGGGTTTTAAGCAACGCCGCAATTTTGGCCGTACGCACCCCCAAAACGCCTAGATCCCTGCCCAAGGCTTTGACAATCGAAGACGCTTTGTCGCTGGTTGAATCCCCAGATCAACTGACCGACGAGCCGTGGGTCGGATATCGTGACCGCGCCCTTTTGATGTTGTTATACGGGGCCGGGTTACGGATTGCCGAGGCCTTAGACCTAACCGTTGGCGATGTGCCAGATGGCGATGTCATAACGGTGACCGGCAAGGGCGATAAGCAGCGCGTGGTGCCGTTGTTGGCAGAGGTCAAAACAGCACTTTCGACTTACATCCAAGCCAGTCCATTTCCCATGACCGCCACCAGCCCGTTGTTTTTGGGCGTGCGCGGCGGCCGCCTCAATGCGGGCGTCGCGCAATCCATGGTTCGCAAAACCCGCGTCATGCTCGGCCTTCCTGACTCCGCGACGCCTCATGCCCTGCGCCACAGTTTTGCCACGCACCTGTTGTCCGGGGGCGGCGATCTACGCACCATTCAAGAACTTTTGGGCCATACGTCTTTAAGCACCACTCAGCGCTATACCGAGGTTGATGCGGGGCGTTTGCGCTCCGTCTACCAAGGGGCTCATCCGCGCGCTAAACGTCTTAAATAAAATCCCTTTTACCATTTCCAAACCCTCTCATATCGGGTAAATTTGTACACATAACAAACCTTAAGCTAGGCTCTGAACCATGTCTGATGTCTATGCAACGCTGCAAAGTGAGTTTCTTGACGAGGCGCGTGATCGTCTGGGTGAGATGGAAGAGTGTCTGAATGAAATTTACATTGGCCTCATTGACTCAAATGAAGCGCTCGTCAAATTAAGGCGGGAAGCGCATACGCTCAAGGGTATGGGCAATGCATTTGGCTTTCCCTTAATCACCGTGCTGACCCACCGTCTTGAAGACTACATGTCGCACCTCACAGTGCCGACCGCAGATCACAGCCGGGACATTCAATACTATATTGATCGCTTGTGGGAAATCGTGCGGCGTGGGGAAAATCCCTCGCAAGACGACAGCAAAGAAATCCTCCGAGGGTTGCCAGTGTATCGGGACATCAATGCCCCTGCCGTCGAACAGTTAGAAACTGAAATCCTGTTGGTCTGTGATTCACAAACCATCGGCCGCAAGATCGGTACCGACATGGCCGCGTATGGCTTTCGGGTCATCAACGCGTCGCACGCCCTAGACGCCCTATCCATGGCCGTCGGTATGCATCCCGACATCATCATCACCAATGGCTCGCTTAAGGGCATTTCAGGCTTTGATTTGGTCCGGGCTCTATCGGCGATGACCATCACCCAAAACATTCCGGTGGTGATCTTTACCAGCTATGACAACGAGCACCCGGAAGTTTTGGCGATTCCCTCAGGCATTCCCGTGGTCCACCTAGGCCCCGACGTCAGCGACGAATTGACCTTGGCGTTGACCAGCTTGGAATACCGATTCTTAAAATAATTAACTGTGAATGGCGCGGCCCAAAACGGCCATAGCGGCTTCTTTAACGGCTTCTGCTGTGCCGGGATGAGCATGGCTGGTGCGCGCAACGTCTTCGCTGGAACCACCAAATTCCATTGCCAATACTAATTCTTGAATCAATTCACCAGCCCCGGGGCCAATGATGTGGGCGCCCAAAATTTTGTCGGTTTTCTTATCGGTCAAAATTTTCACGAAGCCTTCGGTTGACCCAACGGCCTTGGCCCTGGCATTGGCGATAAACGGGAACTTGCCAACGCCATAGTCCACGCCTTCGGTTTTCAGTTGCTGTTCGGTTTTGCCAAGGGCGGCAATTTCGGGGTGGGTATAGACCACACCGGGAATGGCTCCATAATTGACGTGACCCGCTTGGCCAGCCAGCAATTCGGCACAGGCAATGCCTTCTTCTTCCGCTTTATGCGCCAACATTGCGCCGCCAACCACATCGCCGATGGCATAAACGCCTTCGACGTTGGTTTTATAATGACCATCGGTGACGACAAAGCCGCGCTTATCCATCTCGACTCCAAGCTCGCCAAGGCCCAAGTTATCGGTGAACGGACGCCGACCAATGGCCACCAATACCACGTCTGCCACCAAGCTTTCGCCAGTCCCACCGGCGGCGGGTTCCAGAGCCAAAGTAACGCCGGACTTGGCCGTTTTTGCCCCTGTGACCTTGGTCGCAAGTTTAAAGCCGAGGCCCTGTTTTTTAAACGTGCGGGTCGCTTGCTTGACGATGTCAGCATCCATGCCCGGCAAGATATCGGGCAAAAACTCTATGACCGTGACTTTGGCGCCAAGCCGACGCCACACCGAACCCAATTCCAGACCAATCACGCCGCCACCGATCACGGCTAAGGTCTTTGGGACTTTGCCCAGACTCAACGCCCCGGTGGACGTGACAATTTGTTTTTCATCAATAGTGACACCGGGCAACGGGGCGGGTTCAGACCCAGTGGCAATGATAATGTGCTTGGCCGCATAAGTATCTTTGCCAACCTGAACTTGACCGGGGGCTGTGATTTTCCCCATGCCCGTCAATCGCGTCACTTTGTTTTTCTTAAACAGAAAGTCGATGCCTTTGGTCAGATCACCAACGATGGACTCTTTACGCCCCATCATGGTGGTAAGATCTAGTTTTGGTTCCGATACCTTAACGCCATGTCCGGCCATTCCATGACCAGCGTCTTCAAACATATGAGACGATTGCAACAGAGCCTTGGACGGAATACAGCCTACATTTAAGCAGGTCCCCCCCAAAGTTTCTCGTGCGTCTACACAGGCCGTTTTAAAGCCCAATTGCGCCGCACGAATGGCCGCCACATAGCCACCTGGGCCCGCACCCACAATGATAACGTCAAAGGCTGTATCGGTCATAAACTGTCTCCTCAGACGTCGATCATAATGCGCTCTGGATTTTCCAGGCATTCTTTAACGCGAACCAAGAACGTCACGGCTTCGCGGCCATCGACGATGCGGTGATCATAGCTCAACGCCAAATACATCATGGGTCGGGCTTCGATAGACCCATCGGCCATCACCATGGCGCGTTTTTGAATTTTATGCATACCCAAGATGCCCGATTGAGGGAGGTTCAAAATGGGCGTCGATAACAACGAGCCAAACACACCGCCATTGGTAATCGTAAAGGTACCACCTGTCATCTCATCTACGGTCAAACGACCTTCACGGGCGCGGCGACCAAAATCGCCAATGGACTGTTCAATTCCGGCAAACGTCAGGGCATCTGCATCGCGCAACACGGGCACCACCAAACCGCTTTCAGTGCCCACGGCGACACCGATGTCATAGTGATTTTTGTAAATGATATCATCACCGTTGATTTCCCCGTTTAGGGCGGGAATTTCACGCAACGCCGTGACGCAGGCTTTGACAAAAATCGACATAAAGCCCAGCTTCACGCCGTGTTTCTTTTCAAAGCTGTCTTTGTAGCGTGACCGCATATCCATCACGGCGCCCATGTCGACCTCGTTAAAGGTGGTCAGCATGGCTGCGGTGTTTTGAGCTTCTTTCAATCGCGACGCAATCACTTTGCGCAACCGCGTCATCGGGACTTTTTCTTCGCGTGGGCCCGCCAAACGCGACGGGTACTGAGCCGCTGCCGGGGCTGGGGCCGATGTTACGGCTTTGGGTGCAGGAGCAGCCGGAGCCGGAGCGGCGGGTGCCTTTTGGGTTTCCAAATGAGCCAACACATCGCCCTTTACCAAACGTCCGTCTTTGCCTGTACCGGTGATATCATCGGCCTCTAGGCCGCTTTCTTCCAACAGCTTTTTCACCGCCGGAGATTGCGTTTCAGCTTCAGCCGCAGGAGCTGGAGGTGGAGCTTTTTCAGCCTTCAGAGCAGGGGCTGAGGGTGTTGCCACGGCGCCTTCTTCGATGGAGCCCAATAGCCCACCCACTTCGACATCCACGCCTTCGGAGGCATCAATGGATTTTAACACGCCCGTCACCGGAGACGGCACTTCGACCGTAACTTTATCGGTTTCCAGTTCGCACAAGGACTCGTCCACATTGACGGCATCCCCCGGCTCCTTGAACCACTTAATCACTGTGGCTTCGGTTACCGATTCACCTAGGGTAGGGACTATAATTTCGGTAGACATATCGACCTCTCAATTGCTCAATAGTGCGGGCGCTGGTGGGGTTGGTCAAGCTTGCTTAATTCACCCTCTAAGGCTTGGTCAACCAACCAGGCCTGTTGGGTTTTGTGTTTAGACATGAGTCCGGTGGCCGGGCTGGCAGCCCCACGTCGTCCCACATAGGTCACATGTCTGCAATCGTTATCAAGATCGCGTAAAATGGTTTCGATACGTTGGGCAAGGAAGAACCACGCGCCCATGTTGGCGGGTTCTTCTTGGCACCACACCATTTCCGCATGGGGATAGCGCGAAAGCTGTTGCATTAAGCCTTTCCAGGGGAACGGATAAAGTTGTTCCAACCGCACGATGGCAACATCTTTAATTTCCCGCGCCCGCCGCTCTTCCAACAGATCATAATAAACCTTGCCCGAACAGACGATCACGCGCCGCACATTCTTATCCAAAACCAATTGGTCATGTTCTGGCATAACGCGGCGGAACCGGGTCTCTGGCCCCATTTCACCCAAGTTGGAAAACACCAACTTGTGGCGCAACATTGATTTCGGTGACATCACGATCAAAGGTTTTCTGAAGCTGCGGCACACTTGGCGACGCATCACATGGAAAAATTGTGCCGGGGTGGTGCAATTGACCACCTGCATATTGTCTTCCGCACACAGTTGCAGATAGCGTTCCAGGCGCGCTGAACTGTGTTCTGGGCCTTGACCTTCATAACCGTGCGGCAACAACATCACCAAACCCGACATGCGCAACCATTTGGTTTCACCACTGGACACGAACTGATCAATGATCACCTGCGCCCCGTTAGCAAAATCGCCGAACTGAGCTTCCCAAATGGTTAGACCATGGGGTTCTGTTAAGGAATAGCCATATTCAAAACCCAACACCCCGGCTTCCGAAAGCGGGCTATCAATTACTTCAAAGTGAGACTGGTTGCCGGGGCGAATATGGTTAAGCGGCACATAGCGTTCTTCGTTGTTTTGATCGACCAAAACAGAATGACGATGGGAAAAGGTGCCGCGCCCGGAATCTTGGCCGGACAACCGCACGCCATGGCCTTGGACCAAAAGCGTACCATAGGCCAAGGCTTCGGCCGTTGCCCAATCAACGTGCGCATGACTTTCAATCATGGTCCGTTTGTTGCCCAACTGACGGCGAATTTTTGAATTGAGTTCAAAGTTTTTGGGCGCCTCGGATATGGCCATGCCCACTTCGTTGAGAACGTCCATATCCACCGAGGTGTCATCGTCGCGGAGTTCTTCGGCCCCTTCAAGATGGAACAGACCTTTCCATTTGCCCTCTAGCCAGTCGGCCTTGTTGGGCTTGTAATTTTGGGCGGCCTCGCGTTCTTTATCCAAATGTTTGTGGAAATTAGTGACCATTTTATCGGCTTCGACCTCGCTGATGACGCCTTCTTCAATCAGCTTGCGGGCATAGATTTCGCGCGTGGTCGGATGGTCCGCGATGGTTTTGTACATGATTGGGTTGGTGAACATCGGCTCGTCAGCTTCGTTATGCCCATGACGGCGATAACAAAAGATATCCAAAATCACATCGCGTTTAAATTCTTGGCGGAATTCAACGGCAATGCGGGACGCGTGAACCACCGCTTCGGGATCATCGGCATTGACGTGAAAAATCGGGGCTTCGATTGTTTTCGCCACATCGGATGGGTACGGTGAAGACCGCGAATACGAAGGATGCGTGGTAAAACCAATTTGGTTGTTCACAATGATGTGGATGGTGCCGCCCGTCCGGTAGCCCTTTAACTGGGACATATCCAACGTTTCCGCCACCAAGCCTTGACCCGCAAAGGCCGCATCACCGTGAATCAACAAGCCCATCACTTGATCATGATTGTGATCGTCCAATTGATGTTGTTTGGCGCGCACTTTACCAAGAACAATAGGATTCACGGCTTCCAAGTGCGAAGGGTTGGCGGCTAAGGACAGGTGGATTTTATCACCATCAAAAACGCGGTCCGCCGACGTCCCTAGGTGATATTTCACATCACCGGACACGTCGAGTTCATCTGGAGTCATAGAAAGGCCCAAAAACTCGGCAAAGATCGCCATATAGGGTTTGCGCATAACCGAGGCCAAGACATTCAATCGTCCCCGATGAGACATGCCCAAGGTTACCGATTTGATGCCCAATTGACCACCGCGTTTGATGATTTGTTCCAGGGCCGGGATGACCGATTCCCCGCCATCCAAACCAAAACGTTTGGTGCCTTTAAATTTAACATCTAAATATTTTTCAAAGCCTTCGGATTCCACCAGACGTTCTAAGATGGCGCGTTTGCCCTTAAGGGTAAAATCTGTCTGATTGCGAATGCCTTCGATGCGCCGCTGAATCCAGGCTTTGGCTTCGGGCTGACCGATGTGGGTAAATTCCACGCCCACCGAACCACAATAGGTGTCTTGAAGGATATTCAAAATTTCGCGCAGTGTTGCCGTTTCCAAGCCCATCACATGGTCAATGAAAATAGGCCGATCTAAATCTTTCTCGGCAAATCCATAGGTTCGATAATCCAGCTCTGAATGAAGCGCGCGCCCTTCCAATCCCAACGGATCAAAGTTAGCAATGATGTGGCCCCGGATACGATAGGAACGAATCAACATCAAAGCCCGGATGGTGTCTTTCGTCGCGGCCCGAATGGCATCTGCACTGGGCCTAACTTCGGATGAAGCCTGTATGGCTGGCGAGCTTTCAGACGCGAGAACGTCGCTTTCCATTAAATGGCCATTGCCATATTTGCCAAGAACGCCACTTTGCGAGGGTGCCCAAGTAGCACCCTGCAAGTCGTTCAAAATATCGCGTTCGCCATCATCTAGGGTGGTGAAAAAGTCCACCCACGAGCTGTCGATTTCGCCCGAGCTATCTAAGTAGCGCGCATAGAGTTCGGCTACGTAAGTCGCATTTGCGCCGTTCAGCAAAGACTCCGTTCGAGATGACCTAGAATCCGTCATGGATTGTTATCCCTTTAACACATCAGTCAACGTGGAGCCGAGGTTTGCCGGAGAATCAGCAACACTTATGCCCGCACTGCGCATGGCTTCGATTTTATCACCCGCCGTCCCTTTGCCGCCGGAAATAATCGCCCCCGCGTGGCCCATACGTCGACCTGGTGGGGCGGTAACTCCTGCGATAAAGCCAACCACTGGTTTTTTGATTTTTGACTGTTTGAGAAAGTCAGCTGCATCTTCTTCGGCGGTACCGCCAATTTCGCCGATCATGACGATACTTTGGGTGGCCTCATCGGCTAAGAACAGTTCAAGACAATCGATAAAGTTGGTGCCGTTGATCGGATCGCCACCGATGCCGATGCACGTTGTTTGACCCAACCCTTCGTGGGTGGTCTGGGCCACCGCTTCATACGTAAGCGTGCCAGAACGCGAAACAATGCCGACCGAACCGGGGACATGAATATGCCCGGGCATGATGCCGATTTTGCATTCACCCGGCGTAATAATGCCCGGACAGTTCGGGCCAATCAGCCGCGTTTTAGAGCCTTGCAAGGCGCGTTTAACCTTGACCATATCCAACACCGGAATGCCTTCGGTGATGCACACCGCCAATTCGATTTCGGCATCAATGGCTTCTAAAATAGCATCAGCAGCAAACGGCGGCGGAACGTAAATGACCGTGGCCGTGGCCCCCGCGACAGAGACCGCTTCGGCGACGGTATTATACACCGGCAGGTCTAAATGCATCGTGCCACCCTTGCCCGGCGTCACGCCGCCGACCATTTGAGTGCCATAAGCAATGGCTTGTTCGGAATGGAAAGTTCCTTGTGCGCCAGTGAAGCCCTGGCAAATGACTTTGGTGTCTTTGTTGACGAGTACAGACATCTTAACAGGCCTCCTTCACTTCTTGGACGATCTTTTTGGCGGCGTCGCCCAGATCACCAGCGGACACAATGGGCAGGCCGGATTCAGCCAATATTTTTTTACCCAACTCGACATTGGTGCCTTCAAGCCTGACCACTAAGGGCACGTTGAGGCTGACTTCACGTGCCGCCGCAACCACGCCTTCGGCAATAACATCACAGCGCATGATGCCGCCAAAAATATTAACCAAGATGCCTTCGACATTTGCATCGGACAAAATAAGTTTGAACGCTTCGGTAACGCGTTCCTTGGTCGCCCCGCCGCCAACATCCAAGAAGTTGGCGGGTGAGCCACCGAACAATTTAATAATGTCCATGGTCGCCATAGCAAGACCTGCGCCGTTGACCATACAGCCGATCGAACCGTCTAATTTAATGTAGTTGAGATCATGCTTGGCCGCTTCCAATTCGGCGGGATCTTCTTCGTCTTCGTCGCGCAGCTCAGAGACATTTTTTTGTCGAAACAAAGCATTGTCGTCGAAGTTCATCTTCGCGTCCAAAGCCATCACCTGACCATTCCCGGTGACAACCAACGGATTGATTTCCACCAACGAGGCATCCAACGCGTTAAAGGCCGCATACAGACCCAGCATTAACTTCACAGCGAGGCCAACTTGTTTGCCTTCAAGCCCGAGACCAAAGGCCAATTGGCGCGCGTGAAACGGCATCATGCCGACGGCTGGATCAATCGTCACATTGAGAATTTTTTCCGGCGTATCAGCGGCGACTTTCTCGATATCCATGCCGCCTTCGGTCGAAGCCATCACAGTAATGCGTGAGGTCGCGCGATCAATAAGAAAGCTTAAATACAGTTCTCGCGCAATGTCACAACCTTCTTCGATGTAAACCCGTTTGACCTCTTTACCCGCTGGCCCCGTTTGATGGGTAATCAGTTGCATTCCCAACATCTGGTTTGCGGTATCGCGCACGTCTTCGATAGACGACACAACTTTGACCCCGCCACCTTTGCCGCGACCACCGGCATGAATTTGCGACTTCACCACCCACACCGGGTCACCGATCATATCCTTGGCGAGTTCTTTAGCGACCGCCTCGGCTTCGGGGGCAGTGTAGGCCACTTTGCCTTTTGGTACAGAAACGCCGAACTTAGAGAGCAATTGTTTGGCTTGGTATTCATGGATGTTCATCGAAACGGTCCTTTCGGGTGTGGACTTATTTCTACTTCGTTGCGGGAGCCTTTGACGTTACTTTTTTAGCAGCTGTTTTTTTGCGCGCCGGGGCTTTTTTAGCAGGCGCTTTTTTTGTAGGGGCACTTGGAGCTGCCGCACTGTCGAGCTTTTTAATATCGGCAATCAGACCCTGTACGGCCTTGACGGATTTTGTGAACAGGGCTTTTTCAGCACGGTCCAATTTAATTTCTACCACCCGTTCAACGCCCTTGGCACCAATCACCACGGGCACGCCAACGAACATATTATTTACGCCGTATTCACCCTTTAGATAAGCGGCGCACGGCAGCACCCGTTTTTTATCATTAAGATACGATTCGGCCATCGCAATGGCTGCCGTTGCCGGCGCGTAATAGGCTGACCCTGTTTTCAACAGGCCAACAATTTCGGCGCCGCCATCGCGGGTCCGCTGCACAATGTCATCAATTTTTTTCTGGGTGGTCCATTTCATTTTAACCAAGTCTGGAATTGGAATCCCAGCCACCGAGGAATAACGCACCAACGGCACCATCGTGTCGCCGTGTCCACCCAACACAAAGGCCGTCACATCTTCGACGGAAACTTTAAATTCATCGGCCAAAAAATAACGGAACCGAGCACTGTCTAAAACCCCAGCCATACCAACCACTTTACGGTGCGGCAAGCCAGACGCTTCACGCAATGCCCAGACCATGGCGTCCAACGGATTGGTGATGCAAATGACAAACGCACCAGGGGCATATTTTTTAATGCCCGCGCCCACTTGTTTCATCACCGAATGGTTAATGCCCAACAGATCGTCGCGGCTCATGCCGGGTTTGCGTGGCACACCAGCGGTCACGATAATGACGTCAGCACCTTTGATTTGCGCATAGCTTTTGGTGCCGGTGATTTTAGCATCATAGCCTTCGATGGTTGAAGACTGCGCCAAGTCCAATGCCTTGCCCTTGGGAATGCCATCAAAGATATCAAACAAGACGATGTCGCCCAGCTCTTTCAGTCCTGCAAGGTGAGCAAGTGTGCCGCCAATATTGCCAGCTCCGATAAGTGCGATTTTATTGCGTGCCATGATCTTTACCTCAACCTTTTCAAACCAAATAAATTTTGTGTCGAAAAATAATCTCTTAAATTTGGTAACGCGATTTGGACCTTGCGGCAAGCGCTATTGACCCGATTCGCAAACTAAATTCCCTACGCTTTACCCATTTCGTTTTTCATGCCCTAATTTTATATAGGATTCCGATTGCATTTCGACCAGTCGCGATGCTGTGCGTTCAAATTCAAACGATCCAATGCCTTCGGTGTAAAGGTCAAACGGTTCCACTTCGGCGGAACAAATAAGCTTCACATGGCCTTCGTACATGGCATCAATCAACGTCACAAAACGCCGCGCCTTATCCATATTGTCCGGAGTCATTTTCGGAATGCCGGGGATGATTAAGGTGTGGTAACGCCGAGCGATTTCCAAAAAATCTGCCGCCCCCAAAGGCCGTCCGCATATGTCATCAAAGTTCACCAAGGCAACACCTTCAGCGGCTTTGGGAATAGCGACATCGCGGCCTTGCACCGGGATCGATGCTGCATGGGCCCGCGCCCCATGAGTCAGACGTAAAAAAGCTGTTTCAAGTTTGGCCCGCGCCGCCTCATCGTCCGGCGTCAAATAAGTATTTAAGGCGCGCATCAGTTCCAGGCGGTAGTCGATGCTTCCGGCCAATTCCAAGACGTCCATTTTTTCTTCGACCAGATCGATGAAGGGTAAAAACTGATCGCGCTGGAGGCCATTTTTATACAGGTCACAGGGCGGCCGATTTGACGTCACCACCACCACCACGCCACAGGCAAACAGGCTTTCAAAAAAACGTTTCAGGATCATCGCATCGGTGATGTCGCTGACATGAAATTCATCGAAACAAAAGAGGATGGCTTCGCTGGCAATTTCGGCGGCCACTTGAGGAATAGGGTCGGCTTCGCGGCCTTTGAATTTTCGATACTCGGCCAAGCGGATGTGAATTTGTTGCATGAACGCATGGAAGTGGACCCGGCGTTTCCGTTTGACCGGGGCATCGTCAAAAAACATGTCCATCAACATAGACTTGCCACGTCCGACGCCCCCGTAAAAATATATGCCCTGGGGGGGCGTTTCGGGTCGTCGTCCCAAACCAAAACGATCTTTCCAGCCTGAAGAGCCTTGACCTGGATGATAAGAATGAAGGGCCTTGTGCAAACTTTGCAGCTTTTCCACCGCCAAGGCCTGCACCGGATCATGACGCAATTCACCCGCAGAAATACGCTTGCGGTATTCTACCAACGGCCCTGGAAGCAGTCCTTCTGGCACGGACATACGGACGATCCATTTTTATTAAAATCAAACCTTATACAGTGTGAAGGACTGGACTCGTCCTGGCTAGACAAAATATGGAATCGGTTGCTTGATGCGGCACTTCTCGGCACACTCCATCCATGATCGATGTTCAACAGATTCTTGGCCATGAACCACACATTCGGATGATCGCCTTTGTCGGCGTCTTTGTCGCGATGGCGGCGTGTGAACTTATCTGGCCCCGGCGCGCGTTAACCCTGTCAAAAGAATTGCGCTGGATGTCGAATATAGGTCTGGTGGTTTTCAACACCGTCCTGGCCAGGATCATTTTACCGATGGCTCCGGTGGCATTTGCGGGCCTGTGTGTGCACCGGGAATGGGGGCTGCTTAACTTGGTCGAACTGCCGCTTTGGTCCGAAGTTTTGATGACCATCGTGCTTATGGATTTCACCATTTGGGCGCAGCACGTGATGGTTCATGTGGTGCCAATATTCTGGCGTTTGCACCGGGTTCATCATGCCGACCAAGATTACGATGTCACCACGGGGGCGCGTTTTCACCCCCTTGAAATTTTGCTGTCGCTGGGCATTAAGTTTGCGGTCATTGCCGTCATCGGTGCCAGCCCCGTGGCGGTGTTATTTTTTGAAGTGATTTTGAATGCCATGGCGATGTTTAATCATGCCAACGTGCGTTTGCCCTTAGGTTTAGATGCGGTGTTGCGCCTGGTGATCGTGACTCCTGATTTTCACCGGGTTCATCATTCTGCGATCGTACAAGAAACCAATGCCAATTATGGTTTTAACTTAAGCGTATGGGACCGATTGTTTCGGACCTATGTTGCCCAGCCTCAATTGGGTCACTTGGACATGAAAATTGGCTTGGACGAATTTCGAGGCACAGCCGAACAACGTCTAGATAAAATGCTCAGCCAACCGTTTCGCAAGGCCAAGGAGACGGAACGGTGAGCCGCTATCGTATCGAACACATTGCCTTAGACATGGCCTTTCATAACCAGGGTCGTACCCAAATCAATCCCGCTGCATCCGTTGTCGAAGCTTTTGAAGACGACAAAGAACACGCGGAAATTTTCATCCAGACCGCGACCAACGAGTCCTTTAGCCAGATCGAAATTCTCAACTGGTTTTTGTTACAGACCCGCACCACCATCGCCGACCATTTGCCCCCAGGCGCCTTTGCCACCGACAAGCCTGTATTTGTGACCTTTCCCGTGCGTTTCGAACCGGGCACGTTTCATATGCAAACCACCGTCGGGATCGGCGATCTTTCGCACTTAAAATTAATGTGCAAAGTGAGCGAGACGATGCCAAAAGGTTGACGAATGCGTTCCAGACGACGATAGTCCCGTCACCATTCACCCAAAGGATCTAAATTCTCATGTCTGATGCCAAACGTGTAGACAATCGCAACGCCGATGAAATCAAAGCCGCCCAGCGCGGATTGTTGAAAATCCTCGCATTCGCTACCTTTATTCCCAACATCTGGGTCACCGTGGTGGCCTTGAACGGTTACGCCAACTTAGACCAAGCGCCCGTTGGCGACGAAAGTTTCGTGTTGTTTATCGTGGTCTGGGGTTTGCTGTCACCGGTGGTGTGGTTGAGCTGTTATATCTACACGTTTTACCAAATCAGTCGCGACAACATGGATACCGGCGCCTACTTGCCGATGATTCCGGCGCTGTGGTTCATTTTCTGGTTCCTAGCCCAGTTTGTCCGTCAGTCTGATTGGGTTATGTAGGCTATTTATTAGAATAATAATAAAAAATAGTGTAGCTATTTAATATATAGACTAAAAATAACTATTCATTCAGCCCATATTCATCTCGCTGGTCTTAATTTATTCATTCCAATCACAAAGGAATGAATAAAATGAAAAACCCCCTCTCACTTGCTACCCTCTGCGCCGTACTTTTATCCATGACCGCCACGCCTGTCTTAGCCGATGCCAAAGACCACGTCGGCATGGACCCTTCCGCCGAAAAACACACGAATATGGCACCTGCCGTTTCCAACGCCCACAAGCACATGAATCATGTCGCCACAAGCCGGAAAGGCACGCCTGATGGGCGCGGCTATCTCCCCGTGGCTATGGACGAAGCAAAAATCGCCATCATCCACGCTGGAAAGGCTTTGAACTCACCCTATAAGCTGAACAAGATTAAAGCACACACCCGTCACGTCATGCACGCAATTGACCCATCTGTCCAAAATGATGGTCCAGGTCTGGGCTTTGGTGTCAAGCAAGCCGCGATGGGCATCGTAACTCACATCGGCAATGCCGCCAAAAGCATGGATGCATCCGCCAACATCAAGGATCATGCCCCTGGCGTCGCTGCCGGCGCCCAAAATGCCATCGAACGGTCTGACAAACTTCTCGCCCATGCACAATCGGTCCTGAAGTCGAGCAACCCCACGGCGGCTATGGATCACGCGAAAGAAGTCCTCAAAATCGCCAAGGAAATTGTCGACGGGGATATGGGTATGCCTGGTTTGGCCTCCAGCGCAGATCACCTACACGCCATGCAACGCGGTGAAGAAGGCTAGCCCTTAACCACGTAACATCTGTTCCCCTTCGGGCGGAAATATAATAAGGCCGGAGGATTATTCCCTCCGGCCTTATTTGTTTTCACGCTTGGAAACTATTTTCGCTTCAGCAACAGATGCTTAATCTCGGCAATGGCTTTACCGGGGTTTAGGTGTTTGGGGCACGTGTTGGTGCAGTTCATGATGGTGTGGCACCGATACAGACGGAACGGATCATCGATGTTGTCCAAGCGTTCACCCGAAGCTTCGTCACGGGTGTCGGCAATCCACCGATAGGCTTGCAGCAATACGGCGGGGCCTAAGTAACGATCGCCATTCCACCAATAGCTGGGGCAACTGGTCTGGCAACAGAAACACAAAATGCATTCCCACATGCCGTCCAATTCACGGCGTTCTTCAACGCTTTGCAGCCGTTCAGATGTCGGCGCCGGGGTATCGGATTTTAGCCATGGCTCAATAGATGCGTATTGGGCATACGGCACGCTTAAATCTGCTACCAAATCTTTGACCACGGGCATGTGCGGCAACGGATAAATTTTCACCGCCCCGCGAATGGACAAAATCGGTTTTGTACAGGCCAGCGTGTTGACGCCATCAATGTTAAAGGCACACGATCCACACACCCCTTCGCGGCACGAGCGGCGAAACGTGAGCGTGGAATCAAGTTCCGATTTAATCTTGATCATCGCATCCAAGACCATCGGACCACAGGAGTCTAGATCCACCTCGTAGGTGTCGAGGCGGGGGTTTTCACCAGAGTCTGGATCGAACCGATAGATGTGAAAACGTTTGATGCGCTTCACACCCTTGGCGGCCTTGTATTCGATGCCTCGCATGACTTTGGAGTTTTTCGGAAGGTTAAATTCGACCATGTCTTTATCCCTTCCTAATACACACGAGCTTTGGGAACAACGTATTCAACTTCATCGGTAAGCGTCCAAGTGTGCACGGGCCGATAGGTGATTTTCACCGAATTATCCGTCTCATGCCACGTCACGGAATGCTTCATCCAGTCGTCATCGTTGCGATCAGGATGATCATCACGGGCATGGGCACCCCGACTTTCGGTGCGGTTGAGCGCCGAATGCACGGTGGATTGTGCACAGATCAGCAAGTTTTCCAATTCCATCGCCTCGACCAAATCAGAATTCCAAATCAGCGAGCGATCCGAAATGGCAAGATCACTGAGGCTGGCTTTAATCCGGTCAATGCCATCGCGGCCTTCGGTGAGAATTTTATCATCCCGAAACACCGCCACGTTGCGTTGCATGGTCTGTTGCATTTCATCGCGGATGCTCGCCGTGGGTTTGTCGCCGGACGCATGTCGAATGCGATCAAAACGATCCAGCGCTTTGTCGGCGCTTGCGCTTGGTAGCGGTTTTTGTTCCGCCCCGGCTTTTAAGGTATCGCGCGCGCGAATGGCGGCCGCACGACCAAACACCACAATGTCCAATAGGGAATTTGTGCCTAAGCGATTCGCACCGTGGACCGACACACAAGCCGCTTCGCCAATCGCCATCAATCCTGGACAAATCGCTTCAGGGTCGTCGGGCGTAGGGCGCAAAACTTCGCCATGAATGTTGGTCGGAATGCCGCCCATGTTGTAGTGGGCGGTGGGAATAACGGGAATAGGTTCGCGAGTCAAATCGACCCCGGCAAACACTTTTGAGCTTTCCGAAATGCCCGGCAAACGTTCGGCCAAAACATCGGGGCCCAAATGTTCAAGGTGTAATTCGATGTGGTCTTTTTTAGGCCCAACCCCGCGCCCTTCCAAAATTTCCACCGTCATGGCGCGGCTGACCACGTCGCGGCTGGCAAGGTCTTTGGCATTAGGGGCATAACGTTCCATAAACCGTTCACCATTGGCATTGGTCAGGTATCCGCCTTCACCACGTGCACCTTCGGTGATCAACACTCCAGCCCCATAAATGCCGGTGGGGTGAAACTGTACGAATTCCATGTCTTGCAACGGCAAGCCTGCGCGCGCCACCATGCCATGACCGTCGCCTGTGCAGGTGTGCGCCGAGGTACAGGAAAAATAGCTACGACCATAGCCACCTGACGCGATAATCGTTTTTTGGGCGCGAAAGCGGTGCATGGTGCCGTCTTCTAAGTTCCAGGCCATCACACCGCGACATTCGCCGTCTTCGTCCATGATCAAATCTAAGGCAATGTATTCAACAAAAAATTCGGCATCGTGGCGCATACTTTGTTGATACAGAGTATGCAAAATAGCGTGACCCGTCCGATCTGCCGCTGCGCACGCACGCGGCACCGGCGTCTCACCAAAATTTTTCATGTGGCCGCCAAACGGGCGCTGATAAATCTTACCGTCTTCGTTGCGCGAAAAGGGCACCCCGAAGTGTTCCAATTCATGGACGGCGGCGACCGCATTTTTACACATGTATTCGATGGCGTCTTGATCGCCCAACCAGTCCGACCCCTTGACGGTGTCGTACATGTGCCATTTCCAATTGTCATCGTCCATGTTGCCAAGTGCGGCCCCGATGCCCCCTTGGGCGGCCACAGTATGGCTGCGGGTTGGGAACACCTTGGTGATGCAGGCGGTTTTTAGGCCCGCCTTGGTCATGCCAAAGGTGGCACGTAATCCTGCACCGCCGGCGCCGACCACCACGCAGTCATAGGTGTGATCGGTAATGGGATATGCTTCACTCATAATTCACGGTCATCCTGCGAGAGAAATTTTCAAAACGGCAAAAATGCCCGAGGCGCCAAACAAGAACGCGCCATATTTAACAGCCAGTAACAGGCCCATTTTCCACAGTTCGCTGTGCACATAATCTTCGACCACCACCTGCAAACCCAACTGGGCGTGGTGAAACATCGAGATTAAAAACAGCACTAAGAAAACCGAGTTGCCAAATTCCGACACCCACGCCTGGAACGCAACATAATCCGATCCGGTCAAGGTGATCAGGGAAAAAATAAACCACAAAGACAACGGCAACAGCGCCATCGCGCTCATCCGTTGGGCCCACCAATGATGCACACCTTCGTGGGTCGAGCCTAAGCCCCGAACCCGGCCAAGTTTTGATCTTAACTGGCGGCTGCGGTTTGGTGTCTTGCTCATAACCCCGGCCCCCTCACAACTTGCCAACGTGACCGTAGGCCATCATCCAGCTCATCACCGTCAGGGCGAACGACGAAATAATGACAATCACCCCGGTGATGCGCAGCCGCACCAATTCAAAGCCCCAGCCCAAATCCCAACCCAAATGTCGGATGCCGTTGCACATGTGATAAAACAACGAAAATGTGAAACCGAACATAACCAAACGGCCAAACCACGATTCCATCATTGTTTGGGCGCGGGCAAACGAGTCCGGGCCATAAGCTGCCGAAGCCAGCCAATAGGTCAATAACACCGCCGCCATCGACAAAACGACTCCGGTCATGCGGTGCGTGATGGATAATACCGAGGTCACTTGCGGACGATAGACTTGCAAATGCGGAGATAGGGGTCTGTGGTCTTCGGCCATTTCAGTTCGCTCCAGAGGATTGTGCGAATTTATTTTTTAAAACTATGCATCCGATCTGAACCTAAGGCAACCCGCAACCCGCAAAAAAACCGCCCCAGCAAGCCGAGGCGGTTTTTGAGAGTCTCACAAAGACCTTAGGTTATTTAGCCAAATAGTCTTTGGCCAAAATTTCCGCGATTTGCACGGTGTTCAAGGCCGCCCCTTTGCGTAGATTATCGGCCACACACCAGAAATTCAGACCACTTACAACGCTTGCATCTGTGCGAATGCGCGACACAAACACCGCGTCTTCACCTGCACATTCCGCCGGGGTGACGTAGCCTTCGTCTTGACGGTGATCGATCACCACCACGCCCGGAGCGTTTTTCAAAAGCTTGGTTGTTTGTTCAACACTCAACGGGTTTTCAAATTCCACGTTGATCATTTCAGCATGACCAATGAACACCGGCACGCGCACGCACGACGCACAGACCTTGATTTCAGGATCGAGGATCTTGTTGGTCTCGACGACCATTTTCCACTCTTCCTTGGTTTGTCCATCCTCCATGAACGAATCAATGTGCGGGATCACGTTGAACGCGATCTGCTTGGTGAAAACCTCACGGTTACTTTCCGTGGGCTGGTTCACATAGATGCCTTTGGTTTGATTAAACAGCTCGTCCATAGCCGCTTTGCCGCCACCCGACACCGATTGATAGGTCGCCACCACAACGCGTTTGATCTTCGCCGCATCATGCAAGGGCTTTAACGCCACCAGCATTTGGATGGTCGAACAGTTGGGATTGGCGATGATGCCTTTTTTGGTGTAACCGGCAATGGCTTCTGGGTTCACTTCGGGAATCACCAACGGCACGTCTGGGTCCATGCGAAAATGCGAGGTATTATCGACCACCACCGCACCCGCCGCCGCCGCGCGGGGCGCGAATTTCGCCGACACCGAAGCACCAGGACTGGACAACACAATGTCAGTGCCCTTGAAATCATAAGTTTCTAAATCTTGGCATTTCAAACGCACATCATCGCCATACGCCACTTCGCGCCCAGCCGAACGGTGCGAGGCCAAAGCCACCACTTCCGAAATCGGAAAATCGCGTTCCACCATGGTTTGCAGCATTTCCCGGCCCACGTTCCCCGTAGCCCCAACAACTGCAACTTTATAAGCCATTTTTTCGTCTCCTAAAATTTAAGGCCCAACATCTCTGAAGGCCTCAAAACCAAGGCCCGCAGGGATGTCTGCGGGCCTGGTTGCATATCAAAGCATCACCAAAAGCCCGCTATCCGCAGGTTTTAATCTTTGTTTGGGTGATGGTCGTTTTCACAAGGACAGACACCCCACACCCCAAACGGCGGGGGGCGGAACCAACTTTTAAATTTGCCAAAGCGTGGCGCATGGTACGTCCTCATTAAATTATGGCATTTTTTACGCGTTCAGAGCAATCATGGCAAGGGTTATCAGATCAAAAATAGAGCTAATCCCAGCCAATCAACACAAGAAAATCATTTAAGTCTGTCTCAACGGCTCTTGCACGTGACAGATGGTCTAATGTGAGTTTCTTACCATAGGCTACCGCATCTTGACCTTTTTCATACCCATGCCATTCCGCTTCTAACTGACGTTTAGCAACATGATGGTTACGGGGCTTTTTGTTTTGCTTGCCAATAAAGTGCCTTAATAAAAAGGCCTCGTGACAAGGCAACTGCCAGATCAGGTGGATATTATGTTGCGCAGCCGTACGAATTGCCTGCTCATCTCGCTCAGGGTTTTGCCCCCTCAAATCGGAATCAAGTAACAGGGCGACATGTTTGAATGACTCACGACTTCTCGTAAGGTTCTTCATTTTCTCGATAGCCTTTTGAAGCAAATCAAGAGGATCGCCACCCTTTAATCCTTCAGCATTAAAATGAAACGGTAATTTATGTGTTCTAGCAATTTTATTAAGCCAACGACCATACCCCTGCTCACTTTTCCCCTCACCTAAGAGGAGAATCGGTAATTTCTGAGGGATAATAAGACGCCGTTTGTTCATGGTTGCTCACTATGCAATATCAGGTATTGCTCCAAACGCGCCCATCAAATATTTGGCATAAAGATTGGTGTCCCGCCGAACACCCTGAACATCCGCAAGCCTATAAATCTCCGTCATGCCTTTCTCATTTTTATCCGTGAAGACAACCTCTTCTTTGGTCAGGTGCTCTAGGAGAGATGCGTTATGACAACTGAAAATCAATTGGGCATTAAGTGGATTTAGTTCTGGGTCCTGAAATTTTCTTAATAATTCAGGTAATAAAATTGGGTGGATATCGTTATCAAACTCATCAATAATTGCAACACCTCCCGTCTTTAGAGATCCCCATAACATTGAATGATGTCTATAAAAATTTTGCGTCCCCTGTGATTCAAATTCCCAGTCCATTTGGGTATCTAGCCCCTCATGCACAAATTTTGGCCTAATACCAACTGACGTCTTCTCAAGATTTATATCTGATATTCCCAAATCAAACCTGAGAATGTTTTTCTTTAAATCCTCAAAACATACTAATGATTCATCATAAACTTTGGTAACTGCAGCCAAATCAAATTTATATTTTCCGAGAAAATTGACATTGGAAAAAAACACTCCAAATGCCACCAACAAATCCTGAGAGAACTTGTGATTAAATTGTGCCAAAGTAGATATCACGCTGGCATTTTCTCTTATTTTGCCCCGAACAGGATCAGATTTAGGGAAATTAAAATCTGAACTTGCTTTTATATCATCGCCTGAACGCTCAAAAAGTCTGCGCATTCTTTTCTCAGGCCTATATTTTAGTGTCTCACGCAAAATCTTTTTACCAAATGAACAGATTTCTAATTCATATTGAAATGGAACCCTCTTACCTTGACCTAAAAAGTCGAAGTCAAGATCAAACTCCATAGACAAAAGTGTTGATTTACCTTTCATCTTTTCGTTTAAAAAAGGCAACAAAACATTTTCTTCACCTTGAGGCCATAAGAATGAACTCGAAATAAAAATCTGCATAAATGATAGAGCCTTAATCACATTTGTTTTGCCTGATGCATTTGCACCGAACAAAGCAATGACCCGAGGAATGCGTACTGTTGAGCATTCATTTGGAAGAGCGAATCGCTCTTCTAAATCCGTTGCATTTTCAGCAATAGACAAATCAAGTTCTTGCCTCTCACCGATGGAAAAGAAGTTTTCAACTGTTATTTTTCTAATCATTTATATCTACTTTTAACGTTTTTGCGTTATATCACGACTTAATTTATGCTTTTTTAAACTTCTGTCAAGCTTTCCACACAATAAAACGCCGGATCATATGACCCGGCGTTTTTTGCACGTTTAGTGAATTAAGAGGCTCAGCCCAACTTTTCCAATTCCGCCACGACCGCTTGGCCCATGGCTGAGGTTGAGAGTTGGGTCATGCCGTCTGACATGATGTCGGCGGTGCGCAGGCTTTGGGCCAGGACGTTTTGTACCGCTTGGTCGAGCTTGTCGGCCTCAACCCCCATGTTGAAGCTGTAGCGCAGCATCATTGAATAGCTGAGGATGGTGGCCAGCGGGTTGGCTTTGCCTTGGCCTGCGATGTCGGGGGCGGAGCCGTGGACGGGTTCGTACATAGCGGGAATTTTTCCGGTGTTTGCGTCTTTGCTGCCCAAGCTTGCGGACGGCAACATGCCCAAGGACCCGGTCAACATGGCGGCGCAATCGGACAAAATATCGCCGAACAAATTGTCGGTGACGATGACATCAAACTGATTGGGTGTGCGCACCAATTGCATACAGCAATTGTCGGCATACATATGGCTCAGCTCAATGTCGGAAAATTCTGCGGCGTGCAATTTGGAAACGATGCGACGCCAGAAGACGCCCGATTCCATGACGTTGGCTTTTTCGACGCTGCACACTTTGCCGCTGCGTTTTTTTGCCAAATCAAAGGCCACCCGCGCCACCCGGTCAATTTCGGGTTCCGAATAGATTTGTGTGTCGAAGCCATAGGCTACGCCGTCTCGAATATCTTCACCACGGGGCTGGCCGAAATAAACGCCCGCCGTCAGTTCACGCACGATCATAATGTCAAGGCCACGCACCACCTCCGGCTTTAAGGTCGAGGCATCGATCAACGCGTCAAAAACCAAGGCCGGGCGCAGGTTGGCGAACAAATCTAAGTCTTTGCGTAACCGCAAAAGTCCGGCTTCGGGGCGATGCTCGCGGGCCACGTCGTCCCATTTAGGACCGCCCACGGCGCCCAACAAAATCGCATCGGCGGCGCGTGCCTTGTCCATAGTTTCATCGGTAACCGCAACGCCGTGCACATCATAGCAAGCGCCACCGACCAAATCTTCTTCGACGACAAAACCACAATCGTACTTGCCGTTCATCCAGTCCATGATGCGTTTGACTTCGCCCATGACTTCGGGACCAATGCCGTCACCGGCCAGCATGAGAATGTTTTTCGTCAAAGCCATCATCAAATTCCTTGAACTGTTTAAACGTGGGCGCGACGCCTCAAAAGAGCGTCGTCAAAGAGCGGTCTCTTTCCGATCTACTTTACAGCCACGGCTGGGTAGTTTTGCGTTTGCTTTCAAAGTCGGAAATCTTGTCAGATTTTTTTTGCGTCAAGCCAATGTCGTCGAGGCCTTCCAACAAACACTGCTTGCGAAACGGATCAATCTCGAAGCTAACCGTGCCGCCATCTGGACCCGAAATGGTCTGGTTTTTCAGATCAATGGTCAAAGTGGCGTTCTGGCCGCGTTCGGCGTCATCCATTAATTTCGCCAAGGTGTCTTCGTCGACGCGAATGGGCAACATGCCGTTTTTGAAACTGTTGTTGTAAAAAATATCGGCAAAGCTGGTGGAAATGATCACCTGAATGCCAAAATCTTGCAACGCCCATGGCGCATGTTCGCGCGACGAGCCACAGCCAAAGTTATCGGCGGCCACGATGATCGAAGCCCCTTTGTAAGCGGATTTGTTCAAAACAAAATCCGGATTTTCGGTGCCATCATCCAAATAGCGCATCTCATCAAACAAATGCACACCCAAACCTTCGCGCTTGATGGTTTTCAAGAACTGCTTAGGGATGATCATGTCGGTATCAATGTTGCGGATCGCCATCGGCGCCGCAACGCCCGTGAGTGTTTCAAATTTTTTCATGATTAAGCGCCCCCCAACTTCCGAACATCGGCCAAGCACCCGGCCACCGCTGCGGCCACCGCCATGGCGGGACTAACGAGGTGCGTCCGTGATCCTTTGCCTTGGCGGCCTTCGAAGTTTCGGTTAGATGTGGAGGCACAGCGTTCGCCAGTGGCCAAGCGGTCGTCGTTCATGGCTAAGCACATGGAACAACCCGGTTCGCGCCATTCAAATCCGGCTTCGATTAAAATTGTATCCAGGCCCTCGGCTTCGGCTTGATCTTTGACCAAACCAGACCCCGGCACGGCCAAAGCGCGAATGCCATCGGCGACTTTATGGCCTTTAGCCGTAGCCGCCGCTTCCCGGAAATCTTCGATGCGACCGTTGGTGCACGAACCGATAAACACGGTATCGATTTTGACGCCTTCAATCGCTTGTCCGGCTTTTAAATTCATATAGGCCAAGGCCCGTTCAATGCCAGCTTTCTTGTCGGCGTTTGGCTCGTCATCTGGGTTTGGCACGGTGCCGTCGATGGACAGCACGTTTTCGGGACTGGTGCCCCAGGTGATTTGTGGGGCCAAGTTGCTAACGTCAATGTCTAAGACCTTGTCATAGGAAGCACCTGGGTCTGATTTCAACGTCTGCCAATAGGCCACGGCTTGTTCCCACGCACCCGCTTTGGGGGCCATGGGGCGGCCTTGCAAATAATCGAATGTGGTTTGATCCGGGGCGATCAGGCCAGCCCGAGCGCCCGCTTCGATGGTCATGTTACAGACCGTCATGCGGCCTTCCATGGACAAGGCTTCAATCGCTTCGCCGGCATATTCAGCGACAAACCCGGTGCCGCCAGCGGTGCCCATTTTGCCAATGATGGCGAGCACCAAGTCTTTCGCGCCACAGCCCTTTGGCAAGGTTCCCGTAACGCGGATCAACATGTTTTTGGCGGGTTTTTGCACCAACGTCTGGGTCGCCAAAACGTGTTCGACTTCCGATGTACCGATCCCAAAGGCAAGGGACCCAAACGCGCCGTGGGTGGCCGTATGGCTATCGCCGCACACGATGGTGGTGCCGGGCAAGGTAAAACCTTGTTCTGGGCCAACAATGTGCACGATGCCTTGACGGATATCGGTCAACGACAGGTACGGCACACCAAAAGCATCAACGTTGCTTTCCAACGTTTCCACTTGCAACCGGGATTCAGCGTTATCGATGTCTTGAGTGCTGAAATTGGCGCTGCGTAACGTGGTGGGGACATTGTGATCGGCCACGGCCAAGGTGGCTTTGGGGTTGTGCACTTGGCGGTTTGCCATGCGCAGACCTTCAAAAGCCTGAGGGCTGGTGACTTCATGAACCAAATGGCGATCAATATAAATAAGGCACGTGCCATCGTCTTGCACATCAACCAGATGGGCATCCCAAATTTTATCAAACAGTGTCTTTGGACCAGACATCACGCCTCCGCATCAACTTTAAGCACAACCCATCACAACGGCACCATTTTTAAACGGCGGGAGGCCGTCTGATTCAATACCAGACGGCCCTCAACCGAAACGGTGCCAAACATAAAGACTAAGGGGAGCTTATTCGCCCTTAGCTTTTGCTTCAGCTGCAGCCGCTTTTTTGGCTGTTGTCGCCGCATCGCGCTTGGCTTTAATCGCCGCTGCTGCTGCTTTATCAGCCGTGTTGAGCTTCGCTTTGTGGCCATCGGTTTTTTCAGCGATACGCGCACGCTTACCCGTCAAACCACGCAGGTAGTAAAGTTTGGCTCGACGAACGTCACCGCGACGCACAACTTCGATGCCCGCAACGTTAGGTCCGTACAACGGGAACACACGTTCCACGCCTTCACCCGAAGCAATCTTGCGGATGGTGAACGCAGAGTTCAAACCCGCATTTTTGCGTGCGATGCAGACGCCTTCAAAAGCCTGAAGACGTTCGCGTTCGCCTTCAATAACTTTGACTTGAACACGGATGATATCGCCAGATCCGAAATCTGGGATATTTTTTTCTTCCGCAAACTTGCCCATCTGCTCGGCTTCAAGCTGTTTAATGATGCTCATGGCACTCAGTCCTTCTTTTCAAATTGCTTACCGGACAAATCCGGCAAAACCTTAAATTCAAATTCAATTCTCAAACGCTTCAGGTTTTGT
>Ga0316203_1000912_pt1 | contig 25959 bp, 23 predicted proteins | sample 6monrhotite_MG_FD_204940 | JGI IMG/M metagenome (GOLD analysis project Ga0316203, IMG submission 204940) | Microbial mat bacterial communities from mineral coupon in-situ incubated in ocean water Damariscotta River, Maine, United States -... | ecosystem: Environmental > Aquatic > Marine >... | reverse complement strand
TCAGCGCAAGTGCTTCAAGAAATTTTCCGGCCTGTTGCCATTCGTTCCGGAAGGATTTCACTTCGTCGGATTCACTCAGCAATAACAGGCTGGCGAGAATGAAGTGGTATTGCACGCCTTGTGGGGTCATAAAGGTAGCGACTGCGTTCTTCATGTTGGGCATTGTGGCGGTGGCGGCTGGTTTTGGTGAGCATCTGGCCGAGCGCATCACGCTCAAAGTCGGTGATGAGGGTGTCGCTGTCATCATGCTGGATGAGCTGGCCCGCGGGGTTGTAGTGGTAGCGCTGCTGGCGACCATCAAAGCCGGTTTCCTGGATCAGGCGTTCGCAGCCGTCGTAGGCAAAGTGGTGGTGTTCGCCATTTTCGTTGGTGAGTCGGGTGAGGTTGCGTTCTTTGTCGTAGTGGTAGTGCAGGGTCTGGCCGTCGGGGTTGGTGCGGGTGATGACCTGAGAAAGGCCGTCGTAGTCAAAAGCGGTGAGGCGGCCCTGGGGGTCACTGTACTGGATCAGTTGCTGGTGGTCATTGTAGCGATAATGACGGGTTTCACCGCGTGGCCCGACAATTTTCTCCAGTTGCCCGGTGAGGCTGTGGTGGTAGCGGGTGATGAGGGCCTGGGTTTTGCTCTGGCTTTGTGCGTGGGGCAGTAGGTGGTGTTCACGGATGTCCCCCCAGGCATCGTAGTAAAGGCGTTGTGTGGTGCCGTCAGGGTCGCTAACCTGGTGTAGTTCTCCCTGTTGGGTCCAGTGGTAGCGGTGGGTGCGGCCCTGGGGGTCGGTGATGCGGTGCAGCAGGCCGCTGTCATGGTAGTCGTAATGGCGGGTTTGCCCATAGGGGTCGGTGAGTGCGCTGAGCTGGCCCCGCCGGTTGTATTGCCGTTGCCAGGCGGTGCCGTCTTTGTTGTCGATTCTGGTGGGGTTGCCTCTGAAGTAATCAACACTCTGGCAGTGGCCGAGGGCATCCCGTTCACCAGTGGGCTGGTTGTCGTTATTGTAGAAGTAGGTGGTGGTGTGCCCCTCGGGGTCGGTGTAGCTGGTCTTGCGCCCGTTCTGGTAGGTGTAATGGTGCTCACCCCCTTCCGGGTCAGTTTCCTGGATAATCTGGCCAAATTCATTGTAGATGAAATGGGTGGTATAACCGCGGCTGTCGGTGGCCTGGCTGCTGTGGTTGTCGGGGTCCCACTGAAAGTGGTAATCATAAATGCCATTATCACCCCAATTACGCCGGCAGCGGGCACGATTGTCCAGCCGATCCCATTGATAGTAGTAGTTGAAGCCGGTGATAAGGGTGCGCTGGGTGATGATGTGATTGCGGTATTGATAATGCTCACCCTGACCGGCGGCATTGCGATGGGCGATCAGGTCATTTTGTGCATCGTAGTCGTATTCGGCGACTATTTTTTGTGCCTGTTGTTGTGTGTTGACCAGTGCCAGGTGAGTAATGCGTGCCTTTGCATCACGCGTTATGTTGAGACTTTTGCCCCAGTTGCCCTGAATGCGGACCAGGTGATGGTGGGCATCGTAATGAAAGTCGATACAAAAACCCTGTTCATCGTGTGTGTGAAAAGGCCTGTTTTCTGCGGTTTGATAGGCGGGGTGACGTAGCTGGCTGAGCCTGAAGTCTGCACCCTGGCTTTGGGCCGGGCGGGTAAACACCTTGTCGCCCTGGCCGGGTTGTTTGAGGATAAAGCAGTCAGGGGCGACATAGTCTAGATCGAGCCCTTCATTGATGAGTTTGCTGCGCTGGTGGAGTTGGGGACGTGCGAAGGTGAGATGTCGCCCTTCGTCGTCGGTGATGACGACGGTTTGGTCATGGAGGGTCAGTCGCTCACCGCCGCTGTGGGTCCAGCCATGGCCCAGGCCGTGATCACGGCTGTGACCGGTGCGGTAGAAACGCTTCCAGATAAACGGCAGTGGCCCAGGCAGGAGGGCATCTTCGAGCGGCAGCACTTCTTCACCGGATACCATGCTGATGGGGCAGCCACGAGTCTCTGTTTGCGCATTATCTGCTGCTCCGGTGGTGGCATTGTCGGCAACCTGGGCGGGCTGCGTCTGTTTGATGGCATTGCTGTCCCCAGGGCTTTTTTGTTTTGACTGCCGTCTATCCTTTTCAGGCAAGCTGTTGTGCAGTCCCGTCATCTCTTGCTTGTGTTCTTGTAGAGTAATTCAGCTAGCTCAATCCATTATTGCTGGAAAAACGATATTCTACGCGTTGTCGAAACCTTATTAAACACGGATATTATTTCGTGTACGTTCCTTAAAAATCAAGCCTGAGTCGCTAACTTTTTCCAGTCCGAATGAAAAAATTCACCACGTGGTTTATCGGTTCGCTCATAGGTATGCGCGCCAAAATAATCACGTTGCGCCTGAAGCAAATTGGCCGGTAGTTTTTCACTGCGGAAGCCATCATAAAAAGCCAGAGCCGATGACATCGCCGGTACGGGTACTCCTGCCTGAACTGCAGCAACCAGTGCTTTTCGCCAGCCGTCCTGTGCCTTGACGATCGCATTCTGAAAATAACCAGTTAACAATAAATTTTCCAGCTCGGGATTACTATCATACGCCGCTTTAATATCCCCCAGGAACTGACTGCGAATAATACAACCACCACGCCACATCAGGGCAATGTCACCATAGGCCAGGTTCCACTCATACTGACTTGCCGCCTCTTTCATCAACATAAACCCCTGAGCGTAAGAGATAATCTTCGACGCAAAGAGCGCATCGCGCACGGCATCGATCAAAGTGGCTTTATCTATCTCAAGACCATACGTTGGTGCTGCAAAGGTTTTTGATGCCTCAACGCGGGTCTCTTTAAGCGAAGAGAGATAACGAGCAAACACCGCTTCACCAATCAGGGTTAATGGCACACCCATCTCCAGCGCATTGATACCGGTCCACTTGCCAGTGCCTTTTTGCCCGGCGGTATCGAGTACCTTATCACCGAGCCACTCGCCGTTTTCCTGCGCCTTTAAGATATCCGCAGTAATCTCAATCAGATAAGAATTTAGATCTCCCCGATTCCACTCATTAAAGATTTCAGCCAGTTCTGCTGGTTCGAGTTTCAACACGTCACGTAACATATGAAACGCTTCGCAGATCAGCTGCATATCACCATATTCAATACCGTTGTGCACCATTTTCACATAATGGCCAGCCCCACCTTCGCCGACCCATTGGCAACAGACATCCTGCTTAACCTTAGCTGCAATTGCCTGAAAGATATTTTTAACCAGCCCCCAGGCCTTTTTATTGCCACCTGGCATAATAGAGGGCCCAAAACGCGCGCCTTCTTCACCACCTGAAACACCAATGCCTAAAAATAGAATACCTTTCGCTTCGCAGCTAGCTGTTCTGCGTTGGGTATCCGAGAAAAGTGAATTGCCACCATCAATAATCACATCGCCTTCATTAAGATGTGGAATCAGCATCTCAATAAAACTGTCAACCACCTCTCCCGCCTTGACCATCAACATAATCTTGCGCGGTGATGTCAGACTGTTACAAAGCGCCTGAATATCTTTGCTGCCAACAATCGTTTTTCCTTGTGCTTCGCCCGTGAGGAAGTCATCTGTTTTTTGAACCGAGCGGTTATAAACAGCGACTTTGAAACCGTTATCCGCCATATTTAAAACAAGGTTTTGGCCCATGACAGCCAATCCGATGAGGCCGATATCTGCTTTTTCCATTGAATTTCCCTACCTGATATGAACGAGCTCACAACTAAATGCGGTGAAGACAGCTAAGCGGTATAGTTTACACCATCAACCGATATGCAGAAACAAGCCCCAATATTGATTTGCTTGTGCTCAATCGACGGCAACGGCGTCATCAGATGCCTATCAACAAACATCAGCTACAAGGATCAGCGATGACGCACTCAATCGACGAAAATGAGTTTCCACACATCGCGCAACTGAACTACCTAAACCACGCCGCTGTCGCCCCATGGCCACGCTGTGTCGCCACTGCCGTTAGTGAATTCGCCGAACAAAACGCGTTAGTTGGCGCGCAACACTATCCACGCTGGATGGGTACCGAAATAAAGCTTCGTCAGCGCCTCGCACAGCTAATCAACGCCCCGTCGTGGGATGATATTGCGCTATTAAAAAACACCTCCGAGGCGCTCTCTGTGGTCGCCTACGGCATCGACTGGCAGGCGGGTGACAATATCGTTACCAGCGATCAGGAATTTCCTTCGAACCGTATTGTATGGGAATCACTTAAGCAGTTTGGTGTTGAGCTCCGCGAGGTGGATCTGACCTCTGCGGCTTCTCCAGAGCAGGCCTTGATCAATACCATGGATAGCAACACCCGCCTGTTAACCATTAGCTCCATTCAATATGCCAGCGGCCTTAAGATGAATCTGGCCCCACTCGGCCACCACTGCCGCACCAATGAAACCCTATTCTGTGTCGATGCTATTCAGAGCCTCGGGGCAGTACCGTTTGATGTGCAAGCGATAGATGCTGACTTTGTGATGGCCGATGGCCACAAATGGATGCTTGGTCCTGAAGGACTCGCGCTCTTTTACTGCCGTGCGGAGCGTCGTGATCAACTCAAACTAAATCAATACGGCTGGCATATGGTTGAAGCGATCGGGGATTACGACACTAGATCGTGGACACCAGCAAACAGCGCACGCCGTTTTGAATGCGGCAGCCCCAACATGCTCGCGATCCATGCACTCAATGCTGCCATCGGATTAATACTGGAAACAGGCATTGAAACTATAGAGACACTGCTATTGGCACGTAGTGCACATATGATAAAGATTATCAGCGGCAATCCGAGGTTGACGCTACTCACCCCAGCAGAGCGAGGGCGTTATGGTGGTATTGTGACCTTTCATGCAGCGGGCGTAGATCAACAGAAACTCTACCTGCAGCTAATGAAGGAAGAGGTTATTTGTGCTCAGCGCGGTGGAGGGCTGCGCTTTTCGCCGCACTATTATACTCCGCTGGCGCAGTTAGATTTTGCCTTCGAAGCAATAAATGGAATATTGGCAAAAATCTAATTTAAAATACGAAAATACTGATCTTTATCAAAGGCTTACTAAAATTTTCTCCATGAAAAAGTGTGCCTATTAAGTAAATAATTGCGGTCAATATCATTATCCAGGCACTCCCTATCCCTATTCTTAAATAGCTTGAGCGCTACACAAAACGTATCATCCGGTAAGGAACGTGCACGGAATAACTTGCTGTTTTGGCGCTCTGATTTAGTTTGTATTTGTTCGTTCTGATTGAGCAAAAGCGGAGGAATAGTCGTTCTATTTCAAGTTTTTGTGATTGAAGAACGGGCAAAGACGGGCTGAAGCAGAGATGCGAAAACGGTAAGTTACTCCGTGCACGTTCCTAAGGCTTGCTAAATCGCGTCGGCCATACTAGGTTATAGTTCACAAATGTGCTCAGCAATTTCTGGGGAGAGATGCTAGGCGCACTTTAAAAACAGTGACAAATGAGGGAGAGGGGATATGAAGAAGCGGCAGATCCAACAGATCAAGCGGTCAAAGTTACTCGCATTAATGTTCATCAGCGCTACTGCACTACTAATCGGCGCTGGTAGTGCATTTGCTAATAGCTCACAACCGCCTAAAAGCGAATATATGACGCCTACCTTTGATTCAATGATGACCTACACTCGCCCGGCCGAGGTGCCGCAGCCGGAGGATAATACTGCTACACCTGCACGAATTGAACTAGGTAAACACCTCTTTTTTGACCCACGGCTGTCTGGCGCTAACTTTATTAGCTGCGCCACCTGTCATAACCCCGCGCTGGGCTGGTCTGACGGCCAACCAACGGCAATCGGTAACGGCATGCAAGCGTTAGGGCGAGCAAGCCCCACCATCATCAATACCGCCTACCAGAAATTTCAATTCTGGGATGGTCGCGCAACAACACTGGAAGCGCAGGCGCTGGGACCAATCGTCGATGCGGGCGAGATGAATCAACCGCTGGGTGAGCTGGTCACAGAGCTGGAAGGGATCCCTGGTTATGTCGAAATGTTCAACGCTGCCTATCCTGGCGATGGCATTTCCGGATCTTCCATCGGCAAAGCAATTGCCGCCTTTGAACGCACCATCGTCTCGAGTGAATCTGATTTTGACCGCTGGTTAATGGGAGAAGAGAAGGCGCTTAGCGAAGAAGAAGCATGGGGCTTTGTGGTGTTTGAGGGTAAAGGGAACTGCAATGCCTGCCATAGCGGCTTCAATTTCGCAGACGACAAGTTTCACAACATTGGTTTAAAAGGTGTCACCAATGAAGGACGCTATACGATCGAACCCAAAGCATCACTCAAAGGGGCATTCAAAACCCCTACCCTGCGTGACATTGCCCTTACCGCTCCTTATATGCATAACGGTGCCTACGACACGTTAGAAAAAGTGGTAGAACATTATGATACTGGCGGCTTTAAAAATGCTGGGGAAATCAGCAAAGACTTAAAGTCTTCGCTAGAGTTAAGTGACCGAGACAAAAAAGCGCTGGTGGCATTTATGAAGGCACTGACGGGGGATCCAGTCAATATCACTATACCGCAACTGCCCGTTAAATAGATTTGAGATAAATAGGAGCATACCTGGCAGGCTCTTAATGATTTAACCTATAAAGTCAATTTTTCTGGGAAGTTCGCATTCAATCAGCCGCCTATTGAACAGAGTGAAGTCAAAATGGTGGCGATACCAGTGAGAGAAGCGCTTTTCATGCGTACCGCAGTAGCGGCTAAGATTGACAAACAACTAGGGCGCTAAACAGTCTTAATCATAAATAATCGCTGACGGACTTTTGAATGCTGGAGATTGAATTTTAAACAACTTCTACTTCCATGGGCAGGCTTTTATCTGTGAAATATGTTTTTAGAGAACCGTATTTTTTCAGAGCCTGCCTGTGGTTGATATGAAAACTACCTCAAAGAACAGCCTGAACTATTGAATTTATTAAAGTTCTGAAATATTCAGCCGTATTAATCTTTGACAACTTTTGGTGCAAAAATCGGGGTTGTGAATGTATTTGTAACTGAAAATTCCAGAGCAGGTTTAGAGGGTTCCTTCTTATGGCACCACAAGAGAGTGGTTCGTTATTCGGTCACCTGTCCGTCAGGGTGAAGATCAATCTGACTGTCGCCACCATCTTTGTATTTGTAATTAGCATGGTGACTGGATATACCGTGTTTATAGAGAAACAGCGCGCGCAGGACGATGCAGAGGAGCGCACTCAAGATCTGGCCACATTCTATTTTGATAGTCTCAATACCATGATGTTAACGAACACCATGGATCAGCGAAGTATCCTGCGGAATAAGATCCTTAAGCGTAATAATGTTGTTGATGCAAGGGTTATTCGTGGAGAGCCCGTGAATCAGCAATATGGCCCTGGTTTTCCTGAGGAGGCGCCTGCTGATGAGTGGGATATGCGTGCGCTTCAGGGCGAAGAAATTATGGAGCTACAGGAGGGAAAGGATTTTGATAAGGGGATTGATGGACGCGTATTAACTGTCTTGACACCATTTCGTGCAACTGCGGGGAAAAACCCGGGGGATGTGAATTGTCTGGCTTGTCACAACGTACCTGAAAACTCGGTAAACGGTGCTGTTCGTGTGAGTTACTCGTTACAGAATATCGATGAAATGATTGCTGAAGATGTGCGTACGCAAATAATTGCTAACATTGCTTTATTGGTGGTTGGATTGTTGCTAGCTAATTTTTTATTGGGAAAATGGCTTTCCGCACCACTGAGACGAGTCATGGATACTGTTAATAAGCGTGCCAATGGCGATTCATCTATAAGGGTTGCTGTTTCCAATCAGGATGAAATAGGTCAGCTTGGCATAGCATTTAATACCATGGCTGATAATGTGGATGGTGCGAGCCAGCAACAGCAGGTTCAGGCACAGCGAGAGCATGATGCTGCTGAAGTACTCAAAGAGAAGGTCAATATTTTACTTGATGTGGTCAATCGAGCTGCTGAAGGAGACTTGACCGGCGTTGTCACTTTTTCCGGGGATGACGCCATTGGCTCGCTTGGTCTTGGTCTGCAATCGATGGTTCATAATTTAAGCGAGCTGATGGAAGAGCGCCGCATTGCCATGGAAGACCTTGAAGAAAAAGTTGATAAGATGCAGATGGTGGTGCAGCGTGCTGCTGCAGGTGACTTGACTGGGGAAATTGATATTAGTGGTGACGATGCTGTTGGTCGCATGGCGCAAGGTATTCAGGCCATGATTAATAGTCTTAATGGACTTGTCTCACAGGTTCAGCAGTCAGGTATCCAGGTGACATCATCTTCTACTGAAATAGCCGCGTCAGCTAAACAGCAAGAGGCAACGGTGGCTGAGCAGGCAGCGACAGTGAATGAAATTGTCGCCACTGCCACTGAAATTTCAGCTACAGGTAAAGAGCTGGTCAATACGATGGACGAAGTTGTGGGTGTTGCATCAGGTACTGCTGCGGCAGCCGCCAGTGGCCATACTGGCCTGGTCAGTATGGAAGAGACGATGCACTCGGTGGTTGATGCATCCAATGCGATCGCATCTAAGCTTGAGGTCTTAAGTGAAAAAGCTGGGAACATTAACTCGGTTGTGACAACGATTACAAAAGTGGCGGATCAAACCAATTTGCTATCACTTAATGCGGCTATCGAAGCTGAGAAGGCGGGGGAATATGGTGTTGGTTTCGCTGTTGTGGCCACTGAGATTCGCCGCCTGGCCGACCAAACAGCTGTCGCTACACTGGATATTGAGCAGATGGTACAGGAGATGCAGTCTGCCGTATCAGGTGGTGTGATGAGTGTTGAGAAATTTTCGAAAGAGGTGAAAAACAGTGTTGATGATGTGCGTGAGGTTGGCGCTCAGCTGGCGCAGATTATTGACCAGGTACAGACGTTAACACCGCGTTTTGAAATTGTTCATGAAGGTATGCATATGCAGTCTGAAGGCGCAGAGCAGATTAAGCAGGCAATGATACAGCTAAGTGAATCTGCACAGCAAACGGTAGAGTCATTACGTCAATCCAATAGTGCAATTGATCGTCTTAATGATGCTGCGCATGGCCTTCAGGGTGGTGTGTCTCAGTTCAAGATCGATTCCTGATGCTGTTTGTACTGTTTCATGTTGGTGATGACCGTTATGTGGTCGATGCTAAAAAAGTGATTGAAGTTGTGCCGTTGGTTAAGTTGAGTAATTTTCCTAACACGGCTAGCTATGTTGCTGGCTTGTGTAATTACCGAGCAGTGCCGGTGCCTGTGATTGATATTCGCTGCTTACTTGATGGGGTCGCATCACGGGCGGTGATGAGCACCCGGATTTTGCTAGTTAAATATAGTGACTATAGTGGTTGTGAGCATTACCTTGGGATGATAGTAGAGCATGCAACAGAAACTATTTCATTGGAAATGAAGCGCTTTCATCGTTCTGAACAGCACTCATCAGAAGATAATTATGTTTCAAATATGATGACGGATGAAAGTGGCATCATTCAGTGGATGGATGTGGATTACTTACTATCTCGACATGACTGCGATGTTTTGTACGGTAGCTCTGCTGAGCAGGAAGAGTGATGTGCGAAAAAATCGAAGCATTATTAAAAGATAAAATTGGACTTGATGTCAGCTCGGTTGGTGCAGCATCGCTTCAAAATGCAATTAAACGTTGTTTAGCGAGTTCAGGTTGTGATGATCCAGGGCAATATTATAAAACGCTATTAAGTTCTGAAGCTGAGCTTAGGCGTTTGGTTGAAATGGTAATTATCCCTGAAACCTGGTTTTTTAGAGATGAGATTCCCTTTGAGGTGTTTGTTAATCTTGTTAAATCAGGCTGGTTAATTCCCGAGGAAAACACGCGGATTCTCAGGGTGTTGAGTGTTCCGTGTTCTACTGGCGAGGAGCCATACACGATTACAATGGCACTTGATAGATTAGGCTTTCCATCTGGCAGGATGCAGATTGATGCGATAGATATTAGTCAGGCTTCACTTGATAAGGCGATGGCTGGTGTCTATCGGGATAACTCATTTCGTAGTGATGATCTGATATTCCGGTCGACATATTTTAAAAAAATGGGGGCTGGTTATCGCTTAAAAAAAAGAATTAGAAATCGAGTGAGTTTTCGTCAGGGGAATTTATTGAAGGATGACTTCTCTTCGATGAAGGGTTGTTATGATGTGGTTTTTTGTCGAAATTTATTGATTTATTTTGATAGTAAAGATCAACAATCGGCAGTTCGTAAGCTTTACGACCTATTGGCACCAGAGGGTGTGTTGTTTGTTGGGCATGCCGAGGCAAATAATAATGTGAACAGTTTGTTCAAGTCACTGCGGCTGCGTGGTGCATTTGCATTCGTTAAGAAAGATGCTAGTGAAAGTCGGCCAGTGGGTAGCTATGATAAGCGCTTTCATGAATTTTCAAAAAAACATGGTGCGATACTGCCAACGCGTAGTCGGCAATCCAGCGCTGATCTGGTTTCGAAAAATAGCACAGGCAATAAACCATTCACTGCGTATATGGAAAGTGGTGGTCATGAGGTGAAAAAGGATGAACGAACGCTGGTATTAAAGGCGCGTGAACTCGCTGATGAGGGTGCGCTTGAAGATGCGGAGAGGTTATGTCTCGATCTTATCTCTCGCTTTAATAATGCAGATGCTTATTATTTGCTAGGTCTTGTCTATGAAGCATCAAATAGGCCGGATATGGCTGAGTCAATGTTCAGAAAAACAATTTACTTGGTGCCCGACCATGCCGAGGCACTAGTGCACCTTGCGCTGCATGTGGAGCGTAATGGCGGCCTAAATGAGGCCCAAAGTCTTCGGCGGCGTGCTGCCCGGGCGAGCCAATGAATATTGTTTTTCATGAGTGTTTAAATGGATGAGCAGATAAAAAATTGTTGGTCAGTCATTGGTGTATGGGGTGCTGAGGATGAAAAATGCCCGCGTTTAGATGATGTATTGCATTGTCGAAACTGTGACGTATATTCAAATGCTGGACGTAGTTTGCTGATGCGTGCGATACCTGAAGACTATCAGAATTACTGGGCCTCGTTGCTAGCAAAAGAGAAGCCCATAAAAAGTCATGACTCGCTATCAATCGTGGTGTTCAGACTTGGTGATGAATGGCTTGGTTTGCCGACTATCACGATCAAGGAGATCTCTGAAATGCGTCCTGTTCATGGCATTCCAAATTCTAACAATGCGGTAGTAAAGGGGCTGGTTAATGTTCGTGGTGAGCTAAAGCTTTGGGTATCAATGGGGATGTTGTTATCTGTCGATAAGAGTGGGGATTCAGGTGCGTCTGCGTCACGTAAAAGTTTTCTTGAACGATTGGTGATTTTTGTGAAAGATGAGGAGCAATTTGTTTTTCCTGTGAGCGAAATTATAGGCACGCACCGTATCTGGAGGGAAAATATCCGTGAGGTGCCTGCAACTGCTGCTAATTCAATATATTCCCATCTCGTGGGCTTGTTTGAGTTGGAAGGGCGGCACGTGGGACTCTTAGATCAGGAGTTATTGTTTAATTCGTTGCAGAGGAATCTTGTGTGAGTGATGACCTCAGTAGGTTTTCAATGCTTGACCTCTTTAGAATGGAGGTAGAAGGACAGCTATTGCTATTGACTGATGGTTTGCTTGTATTAGAGAAAAACCCATCAGCAACAGAGAGTCTTGAGTCGATGATGCGTGCTTCGCACTCTATTAAGGGTGCTGCGGGGATGGTTGATATTGACCCTGTTGTTCGTATTGCTCACGTTATGGAAGATTGTTTTGTTGCTGCGCAGAAGAATGAACTGACATTTATGAGTAGTGATATTGATGTGCTTTTAAGTGGCGTTGATGTGATGGGGCAGGTCTCTAAGTTGGACGAATTGGTACTGCCATCGTGGAATGAACAGAATGGCCCGACGTTGGATGCGCTTGTTTTAGCACTCCAAGAAATCTTGAGTGGAGAGCGCACTGAAGGTTCGGCTGTACCGGTTGATACGAATATTGTTCCCTCCGTGGTTAACGGGGGCCATCAAGCTGGCGCTGTTGAACCATCTGCTGATGCTGCAGCATGCTCCTTTGATATCGATAAAGGTAATCTACTGGAGGCCCCGCCAGATAAAGCTGTATCACTGGCGGAAGTAAAAGAACGAGTGTTACGTGTTAGTACTGAGCGTATGGATCGCCTGCTGGGACTCGCAGGTGAGGCGATGGTTGAGGCGCGGTGGTTGCATCCGCATATCGAAGCAATGCAGCGTTTTAAGCGTTTCCAATTCGATTTGGTGAGTGAGCTAGATGGTTTGCGTGAGAAATTTAATGAGGTCGACATTGCCCCATCAGTCGAGGTGGCGTTGATAGAGTTACAGCGAAAAGCAGTTAAGCAACGCGAGGCGTTGTCTGATCGATTGGTTGAACTAGAACACTTTGATTACCGTACTGCAAACCTTGCGGGAAGGTTGCACCGAGAAGTACTGGCGAGCCGTATGCGGCCCTTTTCTGATGGGATTGATGGTTTTCAGCGAATGGTACGTGATGTTGCACGTTCGCTGGGAAAAGATGTTCGTCTAGAAATTACTGGTGTCATGACGCAGGTCGACCGAGATGTTTTAGAAATGGTAAAAGCACCGCTTAATCATTTGTTGAGGAATGCAGTTGATCATGGTGTTGAAATGCCGGAGGAGCGTGTTGCGAATGGCAAACATGCTCAGGCAATTGTAAAACTTGATGCGCGCCACCGCTCTGGAATGTTACTGGTGACTGTTGAGGAGGATGGTCGTGGTGTTGATCTTGATTCGCTTAAACAGAAGATTTTAGAGCGTGGCTTGAGTAGCAAGGCGATGTTGTCAAAAATGAATGATGCCGAGCTATTGGAGTTTCTTTTTCTACCCGGTTTTAGTACGCGAAGTGAGGTGACCGAAATATCGGGAAGGGGAGTGGGGTTGGATGTCGTTCATGATTCAGTCAAAGAGGTGCGTGGTGTAGTGACGGTTTCATCAAAGCTAGGGGAGGGAACGCGTTTCCAGATGCAGTTGCCATTGACCCTGTCAGTTATTAGAACATTACTGGTTGATATTGGCGGAGAAAGTTATGCTTTTCCGCTAGCACGAATTGATCACCTGCTGAAGATTTCTGCAGATGATATTGAGCTTGTTGAGGATCATCAATATGTGACGTGGAACGATAGTCATATCGGCCTTGTTTCTGCATCCCAGGTATTTGGCTTGGCGTCAGTTACGAGAAAGGATCGGCAATTATATGTGGTGATTTTGAGTGACAGGCATGGCCAATATGGGGTGATTGTTGATGCTTTTATGGGGGAGCGTGAGTTGGTCGTTCAGGTGATAGACCCGCGTTTAGGTAAAATCAAAGATGTGAGTGTTGCTGCGTTACTTGATGATGGTTCGCCTACATTGATTATTGATGTTGATGATATGGCACGCTCGATTGCTAAACTGATATCAAAAGGCCGGATAGATAAGGTAAGTGGTGAAGACCTGGAGGCCAATGAGGATCGTCGACGAGTGTTGGTGGTTGATGATTCGATCACTGTGCGTGAAGTTGAACGCAAGATGTTAGAAGCGTATGGCTATGAAGTTGATGTTGCAGTTGATGGCATGGATGGGTGGAATGCAGTGCGTAGCGGTGATTATCATTTAGTGATTACCGATATCGACATGCCGAGGATGGATGGTATTGAGCTGGTGAAACTGATCAAGCAAGATGAATTATTGCAGCGTATACCGGTGATGGTCGTCTCTTATAAGGATCGAGAAGAGGATCGCTTGTTGGGACTTGAGGCAGGTGCTGACTATTATTTAACAAAAGGTGGTTTTCATGATGAGTCATTGCGTGAAGCGGTGGTTGACTTGATTGGAGTGGCGGGATGAGAATTGCGATAGTAAATGACATGATGGTGGTTGTTGAAGGGCTGAAACGCATTTTATCCTCAGCCACAGACCATCAACTGGCATGGATTGCTATCAATGGAGAGGAAGCGGTGAATAAATGTGCCAATGACTTGCCTGATCTAATTTTAATGGATTTGATTATGCCAGTGATGAATGGTGTTGAAGCCAGTCGAATAATAATGGATGAGACACCCTGTCCAATTTTGATTGTGACCTCTTCAGTTGAAGGAAATAGCGCGATGATTTTTGAGGCGATGGGGGTTGGCGCACTGGATGTTGTTAAAACACCTGTGCTGAATGCTTCCGGTGATATTCAGGGTGAACTGACGATTCTTGATAAAATTAAAACGATCGAAAAATTAACACGGCCAGTAGTGCCTCGTGGTCGTGTTAATGCGGTGAAGCGTGCTTCAGGCTCGCTTGCGCAGCGCAATCAATCACTTGTTGTTCTGGGGTCTTCAACAGGAGGCCCACCAGCCTTGGCGAAAGTGCTTGCTGATTTCCCTGTTGGTTTTTCTGGTAGTGTCATTGTCATTCAACATATTGATGCGCATTTCGCATGTGAGTTGGTTGATTGGTTAGATACGCAATGTAAAATGAAGGTGAAAATAGCAGAAGAGGGCGAAAAAATTACAGCGGGGGTTGTCTACCTTGCCGCAACGAATGACCACCTGGTGATGTCTTCCAGTGGGCGTTTGACATATACTGAAAAGCCAGCGGAGATGGTCTATCGTCCTTCAGTCGATGTCTTTTTTGAAAGTGTTGCACAGCACTGGGGTGGGAAATTAGTGGCTGTATTGTTAACGGGTATGGGGCGTGATGGCGCGGCCGGACTGTTAGCATTGCGTCAAAAAGGGGTGCACACCATCGCGCAGGATGAGGCTTCGTGTGCGGTTTACGGTATGCCCAAAGCAGCGGTGGCACTGAATGCCGCAGTGGAGGTTTTGCCACTGGAAAAAATTTCAGCAATATTGCTTAAACGTTATGACAACGTGGTTATGAATTGAGCATGGAGCAGTTGAAATGAGCAACGTAAGTAAACCATTATCAGATGAGAACAGTGCGGTAGATGCAATTGTTGTGCTGCTGGTCGATGATCAACAAATGGTTGCCGAAGCGATTCGTCGCATGTTAGCCAGTGAGTCTAACATTACTTTTCATTATTGTAGTGATCCTAAAAAGGCAGTCGAAATGGCAGTCGAGATAGCACCGACTACTATTTTGCAGGATCTTGTGATGCCTGATATTGATGGTATGACATTGGTTCGTTTTTATCGCAATCATCCCGTATTGAATAATACACCAGTCATCGTGCTTTCGAGCAGGGAAGACCCGAAAGATAAGAGTGAGGCTTTTAGCTGCGGTGCTAGTGATTACCTTGTTAAGCTGCCAGATCAAATTGAGTTGATTGCGCGTATTCAGGCACATTCTCGTAGTTATGTTGCACAGCAGCAGCGTGATGCTGCTTTCCGTGAGCTACATGAATTACAAAAAGAGCTGGAAGCCAAGAATGTTGAGTTGCAACATCTCTCTGTGATTGATGGCTTGACTGGCATTTCCAACCGGCGATCCTTTGACGAATACATCGCTAAAGAGTGGCGGCGTGCGGTGCGTGAAGAGACCTGTCTTGCGCTATTGTTAATCGATATCGATTTCTTTAAGAAATATAATGATGGCTATGGTCATCAGGGTGGTGACGATTGTTTGCAAAAGGTTGCCAGGGCTTTAGCAGATACGATGCGTCGTTCATCCGATATGGTGGCGCGTTACGGTGGTGAAGAGTTTACGGTTGTATTACCGAATACCGATCTTGATGGGGCAATGGTGATTGCGGAAGAGTTACGCCTTGCGGTGGAGAAGCTAGCACTTAAACACGAGTTTTCTGATGTGGCTGATATTGTTTCGATCTCACTAGGTGCGGCTGGCATCCCTCCGCAGTGTGGAGATGACTGTGCAAGTTTGATTGCATTGGCCGATGCAGCACTCTATGCTGCGAAAGAAGAGGGGCGTAACCGTAGTTGTCGCGCTGATTAGCGAAATCAAACTGCTTGTTCATAGGTTATGATCAATCAGTTTCTTTTTCTTCGTTGATTACTCTTAGTTCAGGATAGATTCGAGCTGTCTTAACTGTATTATCTGCAATCTGCACAATCTCCATCGGATAGCCCGCAATACGTAGGCTAGTGCCAGGGACGGGGATGGACTCCAGGTAATCGGTGATTAAGCCGTTCAATGTTTTGGGGCCATTGGTTGGGAATGACCAGTGCATGGTACGGTTGATCTCACGCAGGTTGGCACTGCCATCCACAAGAAAACTGCCATCTTCCTGTGGGTGAATATCTTTAATAGTGGTTGCAACGTCAGTGGTGAACTCGCCGACGATCTCTTCCAGAATGTCTTCTAATGTGACCAGTCCTTCGATATCGCCATACTCATCGACCACCAGGCCGATGCGCCGCTTGTGGCGTTGGAAATTTAATAGTTGCGTGTTCAGTGGTGTCCCTTCCGGCATAAAGTAAGGTTCTTTTGCGATGCCGAGCAGCGTCTCTTTATCGAAGTCTTCTTTGTGGATAAAAGGCAGCACATTACGTACATGCATAATGCCAAGCACATTATTAATGTTTTCGCGATAGAGTGGCAGGCGCGTGTGTTGGCAATTAGTTAACAGTTGAATGATCTCATTGAGTTCGTCATCAAGATCGATACCGATGATTTCGTTACGCGGTACCATGATGTCTTCAATGGTGACTTTTTCAAGGTCTAGGATGTTGAGCAGCATCTTTTGATGTCGTTGTGGAATCATTGCGCCAGCCTCGTTCACAACGGTGCGCAGCTCTTCTTGTGTTAGTTGTTGTAACGCATCACTGTTGGGTGAAACGCCGAGTAGCTTTAACAGGTTGTTGGCGATGATGTTGATCGCCCAGACCATGGGGTAGCAGATAACCAGTAATGGTTTTAATATCAGTGTCGCAGGAAAGGCGATATGTTCCGGGTTTAGTGCGGCTTTGGTTTTGGGTGTGACTTCGGCAAATATTAGAATGACGAGTGTTAGTATGCCCGCCGCCGCGGCAATCCATGCTTCGCCAAAATACTTAATGGCGATGATGGTCGTGATCGATGAGGCGAGGATGTTAACAAAGTTATTGCCGAGCAGAATCAGTCCAATTAAACGATCTGGGCGTTTGAGCAGTTTCTGCGCGCGTTTTGCACCTGAGTGCCCCGTTTGTGCCAGGTGGCGAAGGCGATAACGGTTGAGGCTCATCATTGCTGTCTCAGAGGCTGAGAAAAATGCCGAGATCAGCAGTAGCAGAAAGAGAATCACGAGCAGCGTGGTTAGTGAAATCTCATCCACGAGGCGTCATCCTGTTTGCAAAGTGATTTGTTGGGGCGATAACGCGAGGTACCATTAGACTATTTGAGCACCACTTCAAGTACTAGCTTGCTTCCGAGATAGGCTAACAGTACCGCACTAAAGCCTCCAAGGGTCCAGCGAATTGCTTTTTTCCCGCGCCAGCCATGTTGCCAGCGACCCCAGAGTAAGATCGCAAATACTGTCCATGCTGTGATAGAAAAGACAGTCTTGTGGGCCAGGTGTTGTGCGAACATATCTTCAATAAACAGTGCGCCGCTTGCAAGTGACAGACTATAGAGTATAAATCCAAGCCCGATCATCTGAAACAGCAGCGTTTCCATTGTCTGTAGTGGTGGCAGAGTGCGAATAAAGCCGCCGGGATGTTTGTTGTGCAGGTGGCGGTCTTGTATGGCAAGCAGGATTGCCTGCACTGCAGCGATGCTCAGGAGACTGTAGGCGACAATTGAGATCAGAATATGTGCGCCGATCTGAGTTTTGCCAGCTTCGGTGATGTAATACTCAGATGGAAATACCAGGCCGAGCGAAATCGCCAAAGCGGCCAGAGGCAAGAGTATGATGCCAAGGTTTTCGACTGGTTTGGTGAGCGCTGCAGTCAGCAGTATGAGCGAGATAAGCCACGAAAGAAGTGATACCGCATTAAAAAAGCCGAAGTTGATCCCCTGCGGCGTAAACATATTGAAGGCTAATACGGTGGCGTGCAGTACCATTGCAACCAGCCCCGGCAGGATTAGCCTAGCCTTATTGTTAATCTCTATTTTTTTTGTCAGGCGCATGGCCAGCAGGGTCGCGGTAGCAAGATAGCAGGCGATGGCGGCGAAGCTGATTATTGTATTGCTCATATTGATTAGTTAGGGTTTTCCAATAGGATGGAATGATGACACAAGCAGTGAAGTCATTGAAGAGGTGTTTTCGTTAAATATTTAACTTAATGGACAAAATTAACTTAAAAGATAAATGAAAATGTCGATAGATATGATAGTGTTACGATTTTACAGTGCATCGTTACCTCCCATGTTAGCACCATATTCGTAGCGAAAGGTGGGATGCTAAGGGGTTTTGAAGTAGATTTAAGGTGAAATAGCAGGATGATTTCAAAAATGTATTTCAATTTGAGTCACGAAATATTGTTTACTTATAGTGGGCTTGTCTTAACTGAGCGTGCTGACGTCTATTCAGGAAGCATTGAATGAAATTGCGTGTACTGGGCTGTAGCGGTGGGATCGGAGATGGATTACGAACGACCTCGCTGCTGATTGATGACGATATCCTGATTGATGCTGGCACTGGCATCGGCGAGTTGACGCTTGAAGAGATGGCGAGGATTCGCCATGTCTTTATCACACATTCTCATCTGGATCATATTGCCTGCCTGCCGTTGATGGTTGATAGTATTTTTGATCAACTGAAGCAGCCGATCATCATTCATGCGCAAGCACCGACGATCGAAGTGCTGAAAAAACATATTTTTAACTGGGCGATCTGGCCTGATTTTGCCAAGTTGCCAACCCCTGAAATACCAGTAATGGCCTATGATGTGCTTTCACCGGGTGAGACCTGTGAGCTAGAGGGGCGTCTGCTGGAGATGATTCCTGTTAATCATATTGTTCCTGCAGTCGGTTATAGGGTCGCTTGTGATAGCGGTGTGTTTGCCTTTACCGGTGATACAGTAACAAATGACACCTTTTGGGGGGCAGTAAATGCGCATGATAGGCTTGATTTGTTGCTGGTTGAGGCGGCATTCAGCAATAAGGATCGAGAGTTGAGCCTTAAAGCGCGTCACTATTGCCCTTCATTATTGGCGGATGACCTGAAAAAACTTAATCACACGCCGGAGATTTTTGTGACTCACAATAAGCCGGGTGAGGAAAAGCGGATTTTTGATGAGTGTCAAGAGTTGATGCCGGAGCGCAATCTGAAGCGTTTACTTGGCAATCAGGTGTTTGAATTGTAATTTGCCTCATTGAGGCTGCCTGTTCGGGCGTCAGTCTGCTTATCTCTGGTCGGTGAAACGTGTATCATTGACCGTCTGTAATAAAATCAATCAATTTTAGAGAGTTTTCGATGTTTGATGGCTTAAGTGATCGCCTGGGTCGTACCCTTAAGAATGTCCGTGGTCAGGGCAGGCTAACCGAAGATAATATCAAAGATGCGCTTCGTGAAGTGCGTATGGCGTTGCTGGAGGCCGATGTCGCCTTGCCGGTGGTGCGTGATTTTATCGGTCGCGTTAAAGAGCGCGCCATCGGCAAAGAGGTGTTGCTGAGCCTGAAGCCGGGGCAAGCCCTTATTAAGGTGGTGAGTGATGAGCTGACGACCACGATGGGTGAGGCGTGCGAACAGCTTGATCTGAGTACGCAGCCGCCAGCGGTTATCTTGATGGCGGGCCTGCAGGGTGCCGGTAAAACCACCACGGTGGCGAAGCTAGCGCGCTTTTTAAAGCAGAAGCAGAAAAAAAGTGTGCTGGTGGTGAGTGCCGATGTCTATCGTCCTGCGGCGATTCAGCAGTTAGAGGCGCTGGCGGGTGAAGTGGAGGCTGAGTTTTTCCCCAGTGATCCTTCTCAAAAGCCGGTTAAAATTGCCAAGGCTGCGATCAAACATGCGAAGAAACAGCATATTGATGTAGTGATCATCGATACCGCGGGTCGTCTGCATGTCGATAGTGAGATGATGGGCGAGATCAAAGAGGTCCACGCGGCGGCTGAGCCGATTGAGACCCTTTTTGTTGTTGATAGTATGACCGGGCAGGATGCTGCCAATACGGCAAAGGCCTTTAATGATGCACTGCCACTGACGGGTATCGTGCTAACCAAAACGGATGGTGATGCGCGTGGTGGCGCGGCACTATCGATCCGCCAAATTACCGGTAAGCCGATTAAATTCCTCGGTGTTGGCGAAAAGAATGAGGCGCTAGAACTGTTTCATCCCGATCGGGTCGCTTCCCGTATTCTTGGCATGGGCGATGTACTGACGCTGGTTGAAGAGGCAGAAGGTAAGATTGACCGCGATAAGGCGGAGAAGCTTGCCAGGAAAATGAAAAAGGGCAAGGGTTTCGATCTGGCCGACTATCGAGATCAATTGCAGCAGATGAAGAGTATGGGTGGCGTTGCCGGTTTGATGGATAAGATTCCTGGGCTTTCAAATATCCCGCAGGAGGCCAAAGGGCAGGTTGACGATAAGCAGTTTGATCGCGTTGAGGCGATGATTAATTCAATGACGCCGCATGAGCGGGCGCGCCCTGATATTATCAAAGCTTCTCGTAAGCGTCGCATCGCGGCGGGTTCTGGAGTGCAGGTGCAGGAGCTTAATCGCATGCTTAAGCAGTTCACCCAGATGCAGAAGATGATGAAGAAGATGGCCAAGGGTGGCATGGGTAAGATGATGCGCGGCCTAAAAGGGCAGATGCCTTTTCAATAAGATCAGTGTGTTATCGCCTTTATTGGGTGTCGCCACTTAATTTATCTAGCCCTCTTTTAGGGTGGTGAATACGTTAAATCGTCCGGATGATGAAATTAGGCTTTCCTAAGCGCCTGGTTTCACGTAAAATATCGGGCTTTTCCGCCCTCGTGTAAAATAGCCGGGGCATATTTGAGACAGAACAAGAGGAAGTAAGTTACTCATGGTAACGATACGTTTAGCACGTGGTGGCGCCAAGAAGCGTCCTTTCTACCACATCGTGGTAGCGGATAGCCGCAGAGCCCGCGACGGTCGCTTCATTGAGCGCCTGGGATTTTTTAATCCGGTTGCCCAGGGAAACGAAGAGAAATTAAGGCTCGACAACGACAGACTGAGCTACTGGGTTTCCCAGGGTGCACAGCCTTCTGATCGTGTTGCAAAGCTGGTTAAGTCACAGGAAGCTGCCTAATTTATTAGGTAATGTCCGGTATGAGTGATCGATCAGCGGTTTTGGTCGGCCGTATTTCAGGCATATATGGCGTACGTGGTTGGGTAAAGGTCTATTCCTATACACAGCCACGAGAAAACATCCTTGGTTACCTGCCGTGGCAAGTGGGGTCTGAGGATGGTGGATGGCGAACCATGAGAGTGGTTGAGGGGCGTCCGCAAGGTAAAGGCATTGTTGCGCATCTCGAAGGCTTTGATGATCGAGATGAGGTGAGGTCATTGATTGGGCTTGAAATCAAGGTGAGTCGTGATCAACTCCCTGTGGCCGCTGAAAATGAGTACTACTGGGCTGACCTGATTGGCCTGCAAGTAGAGACCATTGAAGGCGTTGTGCTGGGCAAAATCGGTCATCTCTATGATACCGGTGCGAATGATGTAGTGGTGGTGCAGGGTGACCGTGAGCGTTTGATACCGTTTGTACGAGGTGATGTGATTACCGATATCGACCTTGAAAAAGGTTTGATGTTGGTGGACTGGGATCCGGAGTTTTAGTGATGCGGATTGATGTGGTCTCGCTGTTTCCGCATATGTTTGATGCGTTGACACAGGACGGGATTACCGGCAGGGCGATTGAGCGGGGTTTATTGCAGTTGGCAGTGACTAATCCGCGAGATTACACGGCTGATCGTCATCAGACCGTGGATGACCGACCTTATGGTGGTGGTCCGGGAATGGTGATGAAGTTGCCGCCGTTACGTGATGCGATTAATGCAACACGTGAAGCGGCCAGGATTGCCTCGGGGAGTCTGGGTAACGGTGAGAGCAAAGTGATTTATATGTCGCCACAGGGGCGACGGTTAGATCAGCGGCTGGCGACTGAACTGTCGCAGGTGCCAAGCCTTATTTTGGTGGCAGGGCGTTATGAAGGGGTTGATGAGCGCTTGATTGAATCGCAGATTGATGAAGAGATTTCGATTGGTGATTATGTTTTGAGTGGCGGTGAGTTGGCAGCCATGGTGGTAATCGATGCGGTGACGCGACTTTTACCCGATGCGTTAGGTCATGAAGAGTCGGCGCAGCAGGATTCGTTTGTGGATGGGTTGCTGGATTACCCGCACTACACGCGACCGGAAGTGGCAGATGAAATGGCAGTGCCGGCGGTATTGCGAAGTGGTAATCACCCGTTGATTGCGTGCTGGCGACAGCAGCAGGCATTGGGAAGAACATGGTTAAGGCGTCCTGATCTGCTTGAGGGCGTTGAATTGAATGAAGAACAGCAGCAGTTGCTGGATGCCTTTATCCAGGAATATGAAGCAGAGCGTTAAATAATTAGTAACTACTCAGCGAGTAGTCACAATTAACGGTAACTGCTCAGATTGCCCCTGAAATTCGTCAGTTCAAGGCGAAAAATGTGAGTTTACAGGTGTAAATAATCATTTTTTAACGCTGAAATGGCGGGTTTCAGGGGTTAGCTGAGTAGTTACAATAATTAATTAAACACCATTGGTGATAGCAGGAGTAAGACGTGAGTAACCTCATTAAACAGATCGAAGAAGAACAGATGGGCCGTGAAGTGCCACCGTTTGCACCCGGTGACACCATCGAAGTAAAAGTACGCGTTAAAGAGGGCGAGCGTGAACGTCTACAGGCATTTGCTGGGGTGGTTATCGCCAAGCGTAATCGTGGCCTGAACTCTGCTTTCACCGTGCGTAAAATTTCTTACGGCGAAGGTGTCGAGCGTGTCTTCCAAACCTACAGTCCGAACGTTCAAGACATCACTGTGATTCGTCGTGGTGACGTAAGGCGTGCCAAGCTTTACTATCTGCGTAACCTACGTGGTAAGGCTGCTCGTATTAAAGAGAAGTTGAAATAAGATAACACGCGACTTATCTCGCTTTGTGCGAGATAGAGGTCAGAGTGTTGAAAAAGCCAGTGGCGTCTGCCATTGGCTTTTTTATGTGGAAAATTATATTTTATGGTGATTCTCTCCGATTGGCTTTTGGCGCATAATCGCAGACTAGTTGAATTTTCGAGATGCGATTAAGCGATGCGAGTTGACCTGCCAAGTTATGATGCCGTAATGGATACCCCTGTTGCCTCGATACGCCTGGGTATTTTAGTATCAGGAAATAAGCTGGTGAAGATAGACCTTCTTTCGGTGAGCCAGCAAACTAAAGCGCCAATTAATGCGGTAACACAAACGGTTGTAGAGCAGCTACGGTGTTATTTTGATGACCCGCAATGGTTATTTTCACTGCCGCAGGTATCACAGGGTACTGACTTTCAGCAGCGTGTCTGGCAGTTTATGCAGGCAATCCCGCGGGGTGAAACACGCCGTTATGGTGATGTGGCAGCAGTACTCAATAGCTCTGCTCGCGCAGTCGGTGGTGCTTGTCGTCGGAACCCTGTGCCGATTGTGGTGCCGTGTCATCGCATCGTCGCAGCGACTGGGCTAGGCGGTTTTAGTGGCGAGCGCGTTGGCGCTGAATTAGATTTTAAGCAGTGGCTACTGAATCATGAAAAGCGCCCGTAATAACGCAGAGATGAATGTGCTATCTGAACAGGATAGTAGTCTGATTGATCGTTTTCTTGATGCGCTCTGGATGGAACGTGGCCTGAGTAAAAATACCCTGACCGCATACCGTTCTGACCTGCAAAAACTGGCTTTATGGCTGGCGATTCATCAACAAACGTTAATGGGTGTTGGACGTAACGACCTGCTTGCCTATCTTGCTCATCGTGTGGCGGTAGGGATACATGCACGATCAAGTGCACGTATTCTGTCAACGATGCGGCGGCTCTATCGATATCTGGTGCGAGAGGGGGAGTTGAGTGAAGACCCGAGTGCACAGATTGAATCGCCTAAATTAGGTCGACCATTGCCTAAGACGTTAACAGAAGATGAGGTTGAACGTCTGTTAAATGCGCCGGATGTAGCAAGCCCTTTAGGTCTGCGTGATCGTGCGATGCTCGAAGTGCTTTATGCGACGGGACTACGTGTTTCAGAATTGGTCGAGCTGGAGATTGCGCGTGTGAGTCTCTCTCAGGGAGTGGTGCGGGTCATTGGTAAAGGCAGCAAGGAGCGCTTGGTGCCGCTGGGGGAAGAGGCACTGGAGTGGATTGAGCAGTACCAGGCAGAAGCACGCCCCGGTTTATTGAAGGGGAAAATAAGCAGCGCGCTATTTGTGACGCGACGAGGTGGTGCGATGACGCGTCAGGCATTCTGGTATCTGATTAAACGCCATGCGCTGGACGTAAGCATTAATAAGCCACTCTCACCGCATGTGATGCGCCATGCCTTTGCATCGCATCTGCTCAATCACGGTGCGGACTTGAGGGTGTTGCAGATGCTGCTCGGTCACAGTGATCTCTCTACCACACAGATTTACACGCATGTTGCACGAGAACGGCTTAAAGAGCTGCATGCGGTGCATCATCCGCGGGGATAAGGAGCGCATGTTGGTGGGAAATTTTGCTATGATATTGATCGTTTAAGAGATACCCGATAACCGTGGGAAATATGATGAAAATAATGCGCGTAGCTGTGATGGCCTTGCTGGCCCCCTTTTCAATCGTTGTTTTTGCAGACGAAGGCGGCGTGTCTGGTTGGGCTGAAGAGCGTGCTATTACGATAGCTGATTCGGCTGAGGATAGTTTAGTTGTACCTGCCGGCCAGCTTGATGATAGTGCTGTTAGAAAAACACTTTCCAAAATTATTCCCGGCCAGACGCCTGACCTGGTCGAAGAGAGCGCTTACAAAGGGCTTTTTGAAGTGGTCTACGGTTCGGATATTTTTTATCTCTCAGCTGATGGTCGTTACCTGTTTCAGGGCGATATGGTCGACCTGACAACGCAGGATAATCTTACTGAGGCGAGGCGCACACAAGGCCGTAATAAGTTGATGCAAACGGTCGCACTCGATACCAAGATTCGTTTTATTCCCGAAAATGGCAAGCCGACACATGTGGTCGATGTGTTTACCGATGTTGACTGTTTTTATTGCCAAAAACTCCACCATGAAATGGATGATTACCTTCGTGAGGGGATTGAAATTCGTTACTTGGCCTTTCCACGTGCGGGTGTTGGTAGCCACTCATATGAGAAGATTGTTTCAGTCTGGTGTGCCGATGATCAGTTAGATGAAATGACATTGGCAAAAAACAAACAGCAACCGAAAAAGCGTGACTGTGACAATCCGGTGCAGGAGCATATGGCGCTGGCACGGAAGATTGGTGTGAGTGGTACACCTGCATTGGTATTTGAAGATGGCAGTTTGCTTCCTGGCTACGTACCGGCCGTTCAGCTTAAAAAGATGCTTGATGAGAAAAGTGCAAAATAGGGTTTAGTGGAATTTATAATGTTAAAAAATATTCATATTTTTTCAGCGCTGATTAGTTTTACGCTCTTTTTTATTCGCGGCCTGTGGGTGATGCGCGGTTCTGCAATGATGCAGCAGAAGTGGGTCAAAATTGTCCCGCATATCAATGACACGATTTTGCTGGGCACGGCTATTGCCTTGGCGATTTCGATTGACCAATACCCATTTGTGGATAGTTGGTTGACGGTTAAATTACTCGCGTTAGTTGCTTACATCTGTCTGGGGATTGAGGCGTTGCGCCTTGCTAAGACAGAGAAGGGGCGTGCCGCAGCGTGGCTTGCGGCATTGGTTGTATTTCTATTTATTGTCTCTGTTGCGCTAACCAAGGCACCGTTTGGTTTTCTCTATTCATTCATGACCTAACCGTTATTTTTATGGTTCTTCGTAGAAGTGTGTGAATGCTATGGGACCATATCCAGGCGCCCGCAGTAAAAAAGTATGCTGTTTCTGAAGCCGTTGAATGAGCGATAACCTCTAGCATTGGACTTGACCGTTTGTAT
>Ga0316203_1000911_pt1 | contig 25971 bp, 33 predicted proteins | sample 6monrhotite_MG_FD_204940 | JGI IMG/M metagenome (GOLD analysis project Ga0316203, IMG submission 204940) | Microbial mat bacterial communities from mineral coupon in-situ incubated in ocean water Damariscotta River, Maine, United States -... | ecosystem: Environmental > Aquatic > Marine >... | reverse complement strand
CCCGATAAAACACTGCAAGCTATGGACTGGGCGGATATCGGTGTCGCCTTTGGCCGCGGCGAGGGTTCGGACCATATCGGCCTGTCCGTTGCCTATGGCGGGGTTGCGGAAACCGGCACGCTGGTGATGGCGTCGGGTCCCCGTTCGCCAACGACGTTGAATTTCCTGCCTGACGTGCATATGGTGGTGATCCGCGAAGAAGACATCACCGCCAACTATGAAGAGGTGTGGGATCGCTTGCGGGTCGAGGCAGAGTCTGATGCGCCACGGTTGCCGCGCACCGTGAATTGGATCACCGGCCCTTCGCGCACGGCGGATATTGAGCAAACCCTGTTGTTGGGTGCGCATGGCCCACGCAAATTGATAATCTTGCTGATCGATGCACAAACCTCGTAAACCCCGCCCGCATAAAAAAAAGAAAACCGAAACGCCGGAGGAAGATTTGAACCTCTGGCGCACCGTCACGCAAACGGTCGAGCCCTTGAAAGATCGCGATTTACCGCTGGATAAATTTGACGCCGCACCACCCGCAAAGCAGCCTCCGCCCTCGCTCCGCCCCCGCCACACCCCGCCACTTGCGCCTAAGCCGCTGCCTGAGTTGACACATGAAGATCAGCCGGGCTTGGACAAAGCCACCGCTAAACGCATGCGTCGAGGACAAGTGCGATTGGAAGGACGTCTTGATCTACACGGTCAAACTCAGGCCGAGGCGCACCGGGCGTTGGATGCATTTTTGGACGCGGCTTATATGTCGGGCAAACGCGAAGTTTTGGTGATCACCGGCAAAGGCACGCGGGCCGATGGCTCCATCGGGGTTCTGCGTGAACAGGTGCCGCGCTGGCTGAGCTCATACCCCAACCGCGCCAAGGTTGTTGCATTCAGCTACGCATCGGCCAAAGATGGCGGCGAAGGCGCGTTGTATGTGCGCATGAAAAAACGCTGATCAGCGTCCCCGCCCGACTTTTATTCACGGCTAGTTTAATATTTTAGGAGCCCCTCCAATGCATCCTTACGCCCTATTGGGATTTGCGATTTTTGCCGAGGTGATTGGCACAGCGGCGCTGAAGGTGTCCGACGGCATGACCAAGTTGGGCCCGGTGACGTTGGTTGTGGTTGGATATGGCCTTTCGTTTTGGCTGCTGTCGTTAACCTTGGTCACGATGCCCGTGGGTTTGGTCTATGCGATTTGGAGCGGCGTCGGCGTCGCCGCAATCGCCTTGATCGGGCAGTATTTTTTTGGTGAAGTGCTGACCTTGGGCTCGGTGCTTGGCATGGCGATGATTATCGCGGGGATCGTGGTGTTGCAGATGTCGGGCACCAGCACGGGTGTGAGCCCGGGCGCACATTGATCATTTGACGAGAATTTAACCACTTCATTCTAACCTCCTCAGGGCCTGTGCTAGACACATGTCGAGGAGTGTGCGGTGACGCCTTTCGGAGAAAAAATGCGGACCTTGCGCGATGGCAAGGGGGTTTCGCAAAAACAGATGGCCTCGGCGTTGGGCGTTTCGGGGGCGTACCTGTCGGCGTTGGAACACGGCAATCGTGGTCGTCCCGGTTCCGGCCTGATCATGCAAATCTGCGATTATTTTGGATTGATCTGGGATGACAGCGAAGAGCTTAAGCGCCTTGCGCGTATGTCCCATCCGCGCGTTACGGTGGACACCGCCGGGTTGAGCGCGCATGCGACCGAACTTGCGAACGAATTGGCGGAATCCATCGGCGATCTAGATGAGCAGACGCTGCAATGGATTCTCGATGAAATCCGCGCTCATAAACACCCCAAAAGCAGGGGCCCAGCTTATTAGCCTGAATACATCAATATGTGGTGCGCTTGCCGCTCCGCCAAAATCGTCATACAATTTTGTGGGCGCTGATGAGGAGAGCTAGACATGCTGATGCAATGGTCTAAGGCGCTGGAGGTCGGCCACCCGGTTATCGATTATGATCACCAGATGCTGGTGAACATCGCCAATGATTTGCACCATGCCGTTCAAACTGACCAAGGTTATGACGCCATCGGGCAATCACTTAAGCGGTTGGTGCAATACATCGAAACGCATTTCGCCCGTGAAGAAGAACTTTTTTCCAACACACGTTATCCCAATGTTGAGAAACATAAGAAAAACCATCGCGACATTGAAAACATGGTGCATGGGTTTTTGACCGCCTTTGAGGCAGACCCTGTATCGGTGGACATGAATAAACTGCTCAATTTTATGAAAGAATGGCTCATCAAGCACATCGGTAAGCTGGACAAAGGCTATGCATCGTATGTGATTAAGGCGGATAAACAGTCGTCACTCGGTCAGCGGCAGGGCTTCGCTTAACTTGATTTAATTAGGTTTTTTTGGGTTTTGGGGCGGATACTCACTATATCGTATTAAGAGACGTACGCTAACTGAGGGGCATAAGGGACTGGCGATATACGATGGCGGCAGTGGCTAAGAATAAATCGGAAGGCGTGCTCGGTAAAATTGCCGGCGTTTTTCGCGCAAAAAAAACAAAGCCCACGGCGAAAAGCGGTGCGTCAAAAACAGCCTCGCCTCCCTCAAACGTTAAAAAAGGCGAACCGAAGCCAACCGTACGGTGGCCGGCCAGTCGCCTTAACGTGATTGAAAAGCTGTGGGGGCTTGGATACACCACGCCGGGCGGCGCGGATTTCGTCAAACTTTTGCTGCCAATGCTGGGACTTGATGAAAAGAAAAGCCTGTTGCTGTTGGGCGCGGGGCTTGGCGGTATTTGCGAAACCATTTCCGAAGAAACCGGTGTGTGGATCACCGCCTACGAGCCCGAAAAAGAGCTGGCCAAAATGGGTCAGGAAAGCATGAAGCGCGCAGGTCTGCAGCGCAAAGCGCCGATCCGCTTTGATTCCATGGAAGACCTCAAGCTTAAACCGAAATCCTTTGACGCGATGATGGCGTTCGATGCGATCCACAGCGTTAAAGATAAAAAGGCGCTGTTCACCGCCATCAGTGAAGGGCTCAGGCTCGACGGGGAAATGCTGTTCATCAGCTATGTTTTGCCCGACACCAAGCCGCCAAGTCAAAAAGTGCAGATCTGGTCCCGCCACCAAAGCTTGCCCACATATCTTTGGCCGCAAGAAGCCATGTTGGCGATGTTGAACGGCTGCAATTTGGATGTGCGTCCGCCCGATGATATCACCCAGGAGTTTCGCATTAAGGTGTTGAAGGCGTGGATGGACTTTTTGTCGACCATGAAAAAAGATGAGCTTTTGGCCATCGCCGCCGATCTGGTCGGGGAGTGTGAGCGCTGGGCGGATTTGATCACCGCGATTGATTGCGGCGAACTTAAAGTGATGAAATATCACTGCATTAAACTGCCCGATCAGCGTAAATCCGTGAACGAGCTGATGGCCAAAGCCTAAGCTTCATCAGAGAATAAACTTCCGCAAATCCGCATCTTGGGCCAGATTGGAAACCGTCTCGCGCACCGTGGTGTCATCGATGACCACGGTTTCGCCGCTGCGTTCGGACGCGTCGAAACTGATTTCTTCCAGTAGCTTTTCCATCACCGTGTGCAAACGTCGTGCGCCGATGTTTTCCACCGATGAGTTGATCTCGGCGGCCAGCGTGGCAAGCTCTTCGATGGCCGCGTTGGTGATGTCCAGGGTGACGCCTTCGACCGCCATCAACGCAGTGTACTGGCGGATAAGGCTGGATTCCGGTTCTTTAAGGATGCGCACCAAATCATCGCGGGTCAGCGCTTGCAGTTCGACCCGGATCGGCAGGCGGCCTTGCAGTTCGGGAAGCAAATCACTTGGTTTGGCGACGTGAAATGCGCCGGATGCGATGAACAGAATGTGGTCGGTTTTCACCGGGCCGCGTTTGGTCGAAACCGTGGTGCCTTCAATCAGTGGCAACAGATCGCGCTGCACGCCTTCACGAGACACATCCCCGCCGGACCGTTCCGTGCGCACCGCGATTTTATCCAGCTCGTCGAGAAACACGATCCCGCCCATCTCCACCTTGCTGATGGCCTCTTTGGTCAGCGCTTCTTCATCGACCAGTTTGTCGGCTTCTTCGGCGAGCAAAATATCGTAGCTTGCCGACACCGCCATTTTTTTCGGTTTCAGTGGCGCGCCGAACGCCCCGCCGAACATATCGGTCAAGTTGATCATGCTCATTTGCGAACCGGGCATGCCGGGGATATCGAACGCAGGTGCGCCACCTGCGCCCGCGTCGCGCACCTGGATTTCGATTTCTTTGTCGTCGAGATCGCCTTCACGGAGCATTTTACGGAATTTTTGCCGTGTGGCGTCCGACGCATTGTCGCCGACCAAGGCGTCGAGCACACGGTCTTCGGCGGCCAGTTCGGCCTTGGCGCGAACTTGGGTTTTGTGTTTTTCGCGCACCATGTGCACGGCGCTTTCCACGAGATCACGCACGATTTGTTCAACGTCGCGCCCGACATAACCGACCTCGGTGAATTTGGTGGCTTCGACCTTGATGAACGGCGCGTCGGCCAGTTTGGCCAAGCGCCGCGCGATTTCGGTTTTGCCGACCCCGGTGGGTCCGATCATCAGGATGTTTTTTGGCACGATCTCATCGCGCATATCATCGGAAATTTGCTGACGACGCCAGCGGTTGCGCAGCGCCACGGCGACGGCGCGTTTGGCGTCATTTTGACCAATGATGAAACGATCCAGTTCGGAAACGATCTCGCGGGGGGTGAAGCTGCTCATGAACGCAAAGTCTTTCAGAGTTTTTCGATGGTAAAGTTGGAATTGGTGTAAACGCAGATGTCGGCGGCAATTTCCATGGCGCGCCGCGCAATTTCTTCTGCGGTTAAATCTTTTTGGCCGGCCAACGCGCGCGCCGCGGCCAGCGCATAGTTGCCGCCCGATCCGATGGCGATGACGCCGTCATCGGGCTCCAACACGTCGCCGGTGCCGGTCAGCACCAACGATACGTCTTTGTCGGCGACCAGCATCATGGCTTCCAATTTGCGCAGGTAACGATCCGTGCGCCAGTCTTTGGCCAGTTCCACGCATGCGCGGGTCAATTGGCCAGGGTACTGCTCCAGCTTGGCTTCCAGGCGCTCAAACAGGGTGAAAGCATCCGCCGTCGCGCCCGCGAACCCGCCGATCACCGCACCGCCGCCCAGGCGCCTAACCTTGCGCGCTGTGCCTTTGACCACCGTGTCGCCCAGGCTCACCTGGCCGTCGCCGATCATCACGACTTCGTCTTTGGTGCGTACGCTGAGGATGGTGGTGCCGTGCCACGTGGGTTGGCGATTGTCGCTCATGGTTCGTTTCCGTTCGCTGCCTTACAAGAAGTCCCTCGGATGTAAGCCGACGAGCGGCGGCGGTCAAGGCGTGAAGAGGCCTTTGAGGCTGGTACTAACGAAATGATCCTGTTAAAAGAAGGCGTCTTATTCACTTCTATACATTTGGAGGAAGTCCAGTGCGCACAGGCCGCGTTGAGCGCAAGACCCACGAGACCCAGATCCTCGTCGAATTGAACCTCGACGGTACGGGCTCTTATGATGTTTCCACCGGGATCGGATTTCTCGATCACATGCTGGAACAACTGTCGCGCCACTCCCTCATCGACCTCAAGGTCGAAGCCAAGGGCGATCTCCACATCGATTTTCACCACACCACCGAAGACGTTGGCATTGCCATCGGTGAGGCATTCAATCAGGCGCTGGGCGATCGCAAAGGCATCACGCGCTATGGCTCCGCGCTGTCGCCGATGGATGAAACGCTTTCGCGGGTGGCGCTGGACGCCTCCAACCGCCCCTACTTAGTGTGGAAGGTTGATTTCGTGCGCGATAAGCTTGGCGATATGGACACCGAATTGTTCAAGGAATGGTTCGCCGGTTTTGCACAGTCTGCTGGGCTGACCCTGCACGTCGAAACATTTTATGGCGAAAACAATCACCACATTGTCGAAAGCATATACAAGGGCCTCGCCCGCGCGCTGCGTCAAGCGGTCGAAATCGATCCGCGCAAGGCTGACCAAGTGCCATCGACCAAAGGTGTTTTGGGCGGCTCACTATAAATTCGGAGTGTCGCAGACACATGACTTGGAAATTGACTGTGGAAACCTCACTCGCTTCGCTCGAAGAGGTCCTCACAATCCCAGCCAAGCAAGCTTGGGGGATTGAGGGATGACCGTCTACTCCGTTCACGTGCGCGACACCGGATTGAAGCCAAATTTGGCTTTGGTCAAGGACGGCTTTTCGTGGCCGGCGGCGGTCTTTGGTTTCATCTGGGCGCTGGTGATCGGCGCTTGGGATGTGGCGCTGGTGTTGTTGGGCGTGCAGATCGTCGCCGGTGTTTTGGTGCCGTTGCTGATCGGCGACCCAACATCGCAAACGGTGGTTCAGCTGGGCGTGTCTGTGGTGATCGGCTTGATCGCCAATGAGCTGCGCCGATGGTCTTTGGATCGTCGCGGCATGTTTGAAGACGGGGTGGTTACCGCTCACGACAAAGAAGAAGCGGAGCGTCGTTACCTGGACGCCAACCCCTACATGACATCGAAATTGTTGAGGGATTTATGAAGGTTGCCATCATCGATTACGGCTCCGGCAATCTGCGCTCAGCGGCCAAGTCGTTTGAACGCGCGGCGCATGAGCAAGGCTTAAGCGCCGACGTTCACGTCACCGGCAATCCCGAGGATATTGCGCGCGCCGACCGTATCGTGCTGCCGGGCGTCGGCGCGTTCGCCGATTGCAAAGCCGGTCTTGAGGCCGTCGATGGTTTACATGATGCTTTGAACGAAGCTGTGCTCAATAAGGGCCGCCCCTTTTTGGGCATTTGCGTCGGTATGCAGTTGATGAGCGACGTCGGCCACGAATTCGGCGACACCCCCGGTTTGGGCTGGATCGCGGGCGACGTGACGGCGCTGGAACCCAGCGATGCGGCGTTGAAAATTCCCCACATGGGCTGGAATGATTTGCACATGGCAACCCCTCACCCGGTGTTCGACGGCATTGAAGACGGCGAACATGCCTACTTTGTGCACAGCTTTCAATTCAAAACCAAAGACCCCGCCCATGTCTTGGCGCGGGTCAACTACGGTGGCCCGGTGACGGCGGCTGTCGGTCGCGACAACATGATCGGCACTCAGTTCCACCCGGAAAAAAGCCAAGATTTGGGCCTACACTTCATCGCCAATTTTTTAAAATGGAAGCCTTAGGGCTTCCCCAGAGCTAAAGCTTAAAAGAGATAGATCATGATTTTCTTTCCCGCCATTGATCTGAAGGATGGCAAGTGCGTACGATTGCTGCGTGGCGAAATGGACCAAGCCACGGTGTTCAACGACGATCCCGGCGCCCAAGCGCGCGCGTTTGTGATGCAAGGCTGTCAGTGGATTCACGTGGTGGATCTCAACGGCGCGTTCGAAGGTCGCCCGGTCAACGCCGACGCGGTGGACGCGATCTTGGACGATGTCAGCGTGCCAATCGAACTGGGCGGCGGCATCCGCAACATGGAAACCATCCGCTTTTGGCTCGACAAGGGTGTTCGGCGGGTGATTTTGGGCACCGTCGCGCTGCACAATCCAGACCTGGTGATCGAAGCGTGCAAAGCCTATCCCGGTCGCGTCGCCGTCGGCGTGGACGCCAAGGACGGCATGGTCGCGGTCGAAGGCTGGGCGGAAGTGTCCGACATGCCGGCCATTGATTTGGCAAAAAAATTCGAAGACGTCGGCGTCGCCGCAATCATCTTCACCGACATCGGTCGCGACGGCTTGATGCAAGGCCCCAACATTGATTCAACCCTGGAACTGGCGCGCGCTATTTCGACCCCGGTGATTGCATCGGGCGGCGTGTCGTCGATGGACGATCTGCGCGCGTTGCAAAAACACGGTGGCGATGTGTTGGAAGGCGTGATCAGTGGCCGTGCGGTTTATGACGGCCAGATCGAAGTGCGCGAAGCAGTCGATCTTTTGAAAGCGAAAAGGGCTTAAGCACTATGCTCAAGGCACGCATCATTCCCTGTTTGGACGTCGAAGGCGGACGCGTGGTCAAGGGCGTTAACTTCGTCGATCTGATTGACGCGGGCGATCCGGTGGAACAGGCCCGCGTCTACGATGCGGCCGGCGCGGACGAGCTGACATTTCTCGACATCACCGCAAGTCACGAAAATCGCGACACTATTTTTGACGTCGTCAACCGCACCGCAGAACAATGTTTTATGCCGTTGACCGTTGGCGGTGGGGTGCGCACGACTGAGGATATTCGCAAGCTGTTGCTGGCCGGTGCGGACAAGGCATCGATCAACACCGCTGCCGTACACAATCCTGAATTTGTCCAGGAAGCCGCGCAAAAATTCGGCAGCCAATGCATCGTCGTGGCGATCGACGCCAAGACCGTTGCGCCGGGAAAATTTGAAATTTTTACCCATGGCGGGCGCAAACCCACCGGCATCGACGCCGTTGAGTGGGCTGAACGCATGGCAAACTATGGTGCGGGGGAAATCCTGCTGACGTCCATGGATCGTGACGGCACCAAGCAGGGCTTTAACATTGAGCTCACCCGCGCCATTGCTGATGCCGTCGATATTCCGGTGATTGCATCGGGCGGTGTGGGCACCTTGGATCACATGGTTGAGGGCGTGCGTGACGGCCATGCGTCGGCGGTTCTGGCGGCCTCGATTTTTCACTTTGGCACCTATACCATTGGCGAAGCCAAACGCTACATGGCCGAACATGGCGTGGATGTGCGCCTAGACGGCCTTACAGAGGGAACTGCGCCATGAGTGACATCAACATTCTGACACGTCTGTTCGACACCATCTCCAGCCGTAAGGGCGGTGATCCAGAATCATCGTATACGGCCAAGCTGTTTCATAAGGGCCGTACCGCGATTGCGCAAAAGGTCGGCGAAGAGGCTGTTGAGGTGAACATCGCCGCGTTGGCCCAAGGCCCCGATGAACTGGCGTCGGAAAGTGCGGATTTGATCTATCACTTGTTGGTTTTGTGGGCGGACGCCGATATCACGCCCGACCAAGTGTGGGCCGAATTGCAAAAGCGTGAAGGGATGTCGGGTATTGAAGAAAAGCGCGCCCGCGGTGAGCTTTAAGAGGTAGCGAAAATGGCTTACGACAACGACAACATCTTCGCCAAAATTTTACGCGGCGAAATTCCTTGTGACAAAGTGTACGAAAACGAATGGGCGCTGGCGTTCAACGACATCGCGCCGCAAGCGCCGATCCATGTGTTGGTGATCCCTAAGGGCGCGTACGTGTCGCTGGATGATTTTTCCACCAAAGCCTCTGATGCTGAAATTGCCGGACTGTACCGGGCCGTGGGTAAGGTTGCCCGTGATCTCGGTCTGGATGCGCCGGGCTATCGCACGCTTAACAACACCGGGCGCGATGGTGGCCAGGAAGTGCCGCACTTTCACGTGCACATTTTTGGCGGTTGCCCGTTGGGCCCGATGCTGGCGCACTGACATATGGCCATCAAAGGTCCCAGAACGGATATTGGTCCGGACGGCACGATCATCTTATGCGCTTTGACCTGTCCTGAATGTGGACACAAAGAAGAGCTGGAGATGCCGCCTTATTCTTACCAGCAGTATCACACCTGTTCGGGATGCGGCGTGCGGCTTCACGCCAGCGGTGATGCGTGCTGTGTGTTTTGCGCTTACGGCGACGTTCCATGTCCGCCGACGCAGATCGGCGGCAAAAGCTGTTGCTCGCCTGATTGAGCGTCGATCACAATACAATATAATCGCTGAGAATTTTCTCGGCGCTACGCAACAATGTGTGCGCAGGGCATTCGTGTCGACATGATTTGCTCTGGTTCGCGTTGCGCAAAACCGTTAAGCCGCATTTTTCACACATCGCATGACTTTGCTGCGTGAGCTTGGCGCTTAACGCGGGGTAATCAGGTGTGTTCATGTTTATAAATATAGGCGCGAGCAGCGCGCGAGCGAATTGCAAAAAGTGCATAGCACGCATGCTTCACAATTGAAGGGCGAATACCGCGTTGAATTTGAGGCCTCTTTTAATGCTCAAAGACCGTGGTGGTGATGGATAAAGCCTTTTCGCGCAGGCTGTGTCCTGGACAATCGGGGCGGCGGCAGTTCGGTTTACCGTCGGCATCATTATATCGATCACCACATGCGCGACATGTGGCGTCGATTTCTGAAAGCATGCGCATACGCATGTTGTTGTAATCGGGTTGTTCCATGGGCTTTGGTCCGCATTGATGTTCGAAAATATGAACAATCGAAAAGCACCCACTTTATACACAAATTATTCGCAAATAGCAATATTAGAGTATATGAATATAATGTAGAATAGTTCTAAGCGCTCAGCGCCGCCGTTTGTCGGCCCGGTACGCGGCGGCGATAGGATAGTGCCTCTGCCACGTGCAGTTTCGACACACCCGGCGCGTCGTCGAGGTCGGCGATGGTGCGTGAGACTTTTAAGATCCGGTGATAGCCGCGCGCGCTCAACCGCATGCGTCCCGCAGCATCCCCCAGCAAAGATTGGGCGGCGCCATCCAGTTGGACGATGGCTTCAAGCACCTGACCCTCAGCCTCGGCATTGGTGCGCGCTTCTGACCCAAGCGCCTGAAAGCGTTTGCTCTGGCGGGTGCGGGCCTCAAAGACACGTTGGCGCACATGGCTAGTGGTCTCTGCCGGCGGCGGCAGGCTGAGATCGGACGCCGGCACCATCGGCACCTCGACATGCAGGTCGATTCGATCCAAAAGCGGGCCCGATAAGCGGTTTTGATAATCTTCGGCGCATTTAGGCGCGCGTGAGCACGCTTGACCGGGATCATCCAGATATCCGCACCGGCACGGATTCATTGCAGCAATCAATTGAAATCGTGCCGGATACGTAACGTGTGCACTGGCCCGCGCAATAACGGCGGCCCCAGATTCAATCGGTTGACGCAGTGCCTCCAGCGCAGGGCGTTGAAATTCAGGCAATTCGTCCAAAAACAGCACGCCCAAATGCGCCAACGACACTTCGCCGGGGCGCACTTGTACGCCGCTGTAAATTGCAGGAGTAAACTGGAATGAACAGCGACCAAAGTGACAAAAAACATGCACGCTCAGGTTTAAAAGTGAACCAGAGCAATCAACTTTTCACTGGAGTATCTGGATTATTTCGGCAGAATAATGGAGTGATTCCCTTTCAGCCGCGTAAGAGCAAGGCTGATGCCAAATTAGTTGCGGCCGAAATCAAGGAGATGCTGATGCTCCTTAAAGGATTTGCTGAAGCAGAACAGGGCGCTCGTGAGATTCGGGCGAACCATCGAAGTGTTACGGGATGGATCAACGGCGACTATGGTGCTGTGCCTTTCGAGTCCACCGTTGAGATGGATTTCGCTTATCTAGCACTTTTTGATGCTCGCGTTGTCGGGTTGCATTCGCAACCAATCACGATCAGCTATGAAGATGAAAACAATCAGTCCCGACATTACACGCCAGATTTTTTTGTCGAATACAGCTCCGACGAAGATCAAACGCAAAGGGCTTTGGTTGAAATAAAAATGGCTTCTGAAATGCAAGAACGAGGCAGTCATTTTGCGGCTCGGTTTTGCGCTGCTGAAAATTGGTGTTCTCAGAATGGTTTCGAATTTCACCTAGTCACGGATGAACAGATCAGAACTGAGTGTATAAACAACATTAAGGCTCTTTACCCCTTTCGGTTTGCTACGGATTATAGACACTCCGTTTTGTGGAAGCTCGACGCAGATATTAAAGCAAATACGCCGATGTCAATTGAGGACGCCTTGCAGCAATACGTCTCGGCCTCAACGAGCCGGGCGGAAATACAAAAGTTAATTTGGATATTGGTTGCACGCCAGTCCCTGCATATAGATCTGGGTAAGCCATGGAATGCGAAAACAACTCTACATTCAAATCCAGTTTGGCATGATCCGAACCTATTCTTCACCAGCTCACATGAGATACATGAGGGGTGAAAATGCCTGAAGAAAAGAGCAATGATACGGTTAATAGCCATTCACGGGGACCAGACCTTAGTGAAATTCCTAAGGGTAAATGGGAAATAGCTCTACGTCGGCAGGATGAGATTGAAGCTTTACTCCACCTCAAAGATCGCACGGAGGCCGACGTAATAGCTGCTGCCAAAAGACTAAATTGCTCGCGTGCATGGCTCTATCAGCTGATGAATCGGTATGACGCAGAAGGGACAGTATCTTGTCTTGTGCCCAGGAGCCCAACTGGAGGCAGTGGCAAAGGGAGAATTGATCCTGCAATTGAGGAGATGATCGAAAAAGTTATAGATGAGCTCTATCTCACGCGACAAAAACTGCGTCCTTTCCACATTGTAAGAGCTGTTCAGTCACGCTGTAGAGATCTGAATTTAAAACCTCCTGCGAATAACACCATCAGAGCCCGTATTAAGACAATTCCCGCCCGGGTGGCAATGAAGCGCCGGGAAAGTGGCCATAAGGCACGTGATATTTTTGATCCTACTATTGGAGAATTTCCTCCACCCAAATGGCCTTTGGGCGTAGTGCAAATGGACCATACAAAATCAGATATCATCATCGTCGATGAGGAGCATCGAGAGCCGATAGGGCGTGCATATTGTACGGCTGCTATTGATATCTACAGTCGTGCTGTTCTTGGTTTTCATCTATCCCTTGAAGCGCCCAGTGCGATGACCGTGGGGCTTTGCTTGACGCATGCTGTTCTTCCTAAACAAAAATGGTTGAAGGAAAGAGGCATTGAAGCTGAATGGCCCATGTGGGGGAAACCAGATGTGCTTCACGTTGATAATGGTGCAGACTTTCGGAGCGAAGCGCTACGCAGAGGCTGCGAGGAATACGGTATTTCCCTCCAATATCGGCCTGTCAAACATCCTCGGTATGGTGGAACAATCGAGAGATTATTTCGTACTCTCGGTCAGGAAGTTCATGCATTTCCAGGGGCAACATTTTCCAATATCCAAGACCGTGGAGAATATGATTCTGACAAACATGCAGCTCTTACGCTTGCTGAATTAGAGCGCATTTTGGTGCTTGTTATCACAGGTCAATATCATGAAAAGCGACACTCTTCATTGCTCATGAGCCCACGGAAGGCATTTGAAATTGGTATCTATGGACAGGGAGAAGAACTTGGTCGGGGGTTACCAGAGTCGGTCGCGGACGAACGAAAATTTTTAATCGACTTTTTGCCAATGAAGCGCCGCTCGATCCAAAAGTACGGAATCGTATGGGACCACGTGCATTATTACGATGATGTGTTACGCACCTACATAGATCGGCAAGATCGACGGTCATTTATAGTGCGCCGGGACCCTCGGGATATCTCAAAAATCTTTTTTCAATGTCCTGAGAATGAAGAGTACCTGGAAATTCCGTATCGGAATATTTCACGGCCATCCATTAGCCTCTGGGAGGCGAATGCTGCTCGAGAACGTTTAAAGAAAATTGGTGATGAGCACCTGGATGAAGAAAAAATTTTCCGAACTTACGACAAAATTCAAGATGAACTAGACACAGCACAGGGCCGCACAAAATCAGCTAGGCGATCCAAAGAGCGCAAAAAACAAAACGCTCGTTCGATAAAACGAAATCCCACATCAGCAGACCAACGTGGATCTCAAAATTCAACAGCACGGGCGACAGCTGTTTCTATCGACGTGGATTTCAATGACAGATTTGATGAAATTGAAGATTGGTGAAGAACCATGGGAGACCATCTTGCGCCTAAGGCCAGAGCTATGCTCACCGCTTCAGAGGGTGAGCGGCTTCAATATGTGATAGCGCCGAAATGGATTGGGTATGCGCGCGCAAAGGAGGCGCTTTCAAAGCTCGAAGATTTGCTAGCGCATCCTAAAACTCACCGGATGCCAAACCTCATAATTCATGGGCCAACGAATAATGGCAAGACGATGATTATTCAGCGGTTCATGCGCGACCATCCGCACAATGACAACCCCGATGGCGATGCTGCAGAGGTCCCGGTCCTTGCTGTTCAAATGCCCTTCTCTCCAGAGCCACGCCGATTTTATCGGGCAATCCTGGAACAATTATTTGCCACATATCGTTCATCCGACAACCTCGCAAATCTAGAAACACAGGCAATTCGGCTGCTAAGGGCATGTGGATTGCGCCTGCTGATTATTGATGAGCTTCACAACATTCTGGCGGGTAGGATGGATACCCAACGACAATTTTTGAATCTTATTCGTTACTTGGGAAACGAACTTGAAGTGCCGATTGTTTGCCTGGGTATTCAATCGGCCTTACGGGCGATTCAGATTGATGAACAATTGGCAAATCGATTTGAACCATTTGCTCTACCCAGTTGGGAAGATGTGCAAGATTTTCGACGCCTATTAAACAGCTTTGAAGCCGTGTTGCCGCTGGAGGAAAGGTCTTTCTTAGCCAGTGATAATATGGCTACAGCAATTCTGGCTAAATCCGAGGGAACAATTGGCGAAGTCCTGATGCTTATAAGGGCTGCGGCGAAATACTCCATCATCAACGGAATCAGCCATGTAAATGAAGGCGTTCTTGATAAGTGCGATTACGTTGCTCCGCGTGAACGGAGGCGTGCTGCGGAGCGTCAAGCATGAATGGTTTGACCGGTAGGCTGTGGCCCTCTCATCCAAAACCTCAACAAGACGAATTGCTATCATCTTGGCTAAGTCGGGTTGCCTTGAGTAACGCTCCACGTTCCCACACGTTTTGTCATCTTGTGTGGCCGAATAAGCAAATATGGACACGGGACATTGATGTTTGCGGGGACGAAGAGCTGATCACTTCTCTCTCTCACTATACTGCGACTTCCCTTGATAGGGCTCGATCGACAAAGTTAGGAGTGTTCGAGGGGACTGTTTATGAAAAGCTGATACAAAACGGCCGCACACGTTGGCTTATGCCGACAGGTATCTTTCACAGAGAACGAACGCGTTTTGGTTTGCAGTGGTGTCCATTGTGCTTCCAGTCGGATGATGTTTCATACTTTCGTCAACACTGGAGGCTGGCTTTCGTATCTTGCTGCCCAAGGCACGGTGTCATTCTTGCTGATCGGTGTCATGATTGTGGTAGCTCGGCTTTGCCTTTTAAGCTTGGGCCCAATTTGTGCCATCGGTGCGGTGCGGATGCACGAGATCACCCTGTCGTGATTGGTGAAAGTGCCGCGATCCAACTGGAATATCAATTGATCAAGCGCGCCTATGATGGCCGCACATGGCTCGTCCCATATGAGCCAGTATACCCTATTGCTTATTTCGATATTATTCGACGGCTTATGCAGTTAATCGCTTTTGGCGATCACTCCCAGCAGTTACGAGAAGCTATCGCGCACAGGTATGGCGGCGACCCTACTCCCCCCATTTATGATCCATGTCGTCATGACATAGAATTTATTCGACCAGAAGTTCGACACAGACTCTCAGGCTTAATCGCTCGAATTTTGCCAGGCTGGCCTTTTCGCTTGGTAGGGGTGTGCTCAGAGACAGAGAACTGGGCCAGTAGGGTTCTAAAAGATATGAAGCCAACTCGGTTCCATTTGTGGGAGCCCGCTAAACAGTTCCTTTCTGGCCCTCATATATCAAGTATGAGGTAACAACCGCCAAATTAAGAACCAATACCACTATCTTTATTTGCGGCATTCGTGAAATCTTCCAAGTAGCTAAATATCTTATTACGTATCCGCTTATGGGGTTCCGAAAGATATGAGTGTTGGAGACGACTTGCCCAAAAGAAACCACTATGTGTTTCACGTGTGGGCCAGCATTTATTCGTACCCTTCTCATACAAACGCCAGTGGATCACTTTGGCAAGAAGGTCAGACGTAAGAGAATCAGGACGTCGAGTCAGTATAATATATGCAGAAAACTCAGATTTATGTCGTTGCTCTATGTCCAATAGAGCTACCTCTATATCAGCTGCTTCGAAGCGTATAACCAAAGCCCTTCTATGACCTGTTGGTGATTTGGAACAATGAATTCTTGAGCCCCACGTTTCTGGTAAATCATACAGATAAGCCTTCCCCTCTAGGAGATTTTTGACGGGTTTGTCAGCGATATTAATGGCCCACTTATTTTCTGCTTCATTAGCAATTAACCTCGCCGCCTCAATCAGAGGCAAAAACTCGGGAGGAATTTGGGTCTGAGGAGCATCGTTGATCTTTAATAAATCGAGATCGAACGGCTCAAACAGAGAAGGAAGGCTAGATCTATCAATCGGCTCAAGTTCTTCTTTAGTCGTTTTTTCCCACTCCTCGTTTGGATCTTCGCCGCCTGGCACTACGACAAGCGAGCCAGCACTTTCATCGTTACCATTTCCGAGTAACGCTGATACCTCATCTACATCATCAAAAACTGGGGCAAGGCGTATTGTTTTCCCACTTTCGTTATCTTCAATCGACCGCACTAGTTTGGGCGGATTGTCTACCATGCCGGGACGAGTTTCTGATATGTCCAACATTGGTCTGACTTCAAGATCTAGAGGTACTTTACCAGCCTCACTTGATTTGACGGTTGGGGTATTTGAAATGCTTTTTGCTACAGGAACCAGCATGGGATCCTTAATGGTGGGCGGCCTTTTTTTGGTTGGTGGTCTAAGAATTCTTATCTCTGGATATTCGATTGGGGCAGAGCACTTAAAAATGCTAGCAACACCGAAGACCGAAACTGTTTGGGGCGATAAACCTGCCTCATAGATAACTACATTTTTTCGCTCACCAGTAACGTTCCAGACTGTAGTACCTTCAATGGGCGCTGTTGCAACAGGCCATACATTTCCTTTTTCGCTATTTAGAGAACGCGCGGAGGATGCAATTAGTGCAAGTGATTTTCGGGACGGCTTATACGCTAATTGTTTTGCAATGAAATGTGCCTCCTTATCGCTTTTTAAATGTCTTGAAGGGGCTATTACAAAGTGCCCATCAGGTACAAAACCCGTGAGATCTGAGAAAAAAAGAGCATCGTTCTGGCTAGCTTCTTTTGCAAAATCAAAAATGAACCTAGTTAGTAGGCCAGAAGCCCCAAAATAAAATCTAATAACCTCAGAACAGCGCACCAGCACACCATCGCGTGGATCTTCAGGCGAGGGCAAAAATATGTAAGGAATAGTGCCTGATGTATTTTTGCCCATAAACTCTAGGCTGTTTTCGTTGGCGCGCCAGATGATGGATTGACGATTAGCTTCAACCTTGACCTGCTCCAACTGGTACCCGCCGTGCAGTTTATGAAGGCTTTGGGATTTCCAGAGGCTGCCAAGAGGTAAAAACGTTAAAAGCGGTGCGGCTAGATGAACTGAAATAGAGCTGCCATTGTTATGCTTAAAGCTGGCTTCCCACATAGGCTCTGTATAAAGCCCTGCAGCTCTTGTGACTGGACCAACACTCACAAGCCTCATAAGGCTATTGTTTTTAGGTAATTCTCTAATGAGAGGAAAATTTATTTTAGTCGATGGCACTTTGTTTGTTCCCCTGATAGCTAGAGGGTGATTCAAATGTGCATTAAAAAAGATCTAAATGTCGGAAGTTTAACTTTCTGTTTCAACTAAGACCCGTTAACTTTTGCAAAGCTTCATTCACTAGGCGTTTGGTTAAACGACAGCGAGGATGTTCGGATATTTTTTGTAGACCAGTGTGGAGTTGCTGAGCAGTTGCAACACCCTTTTCATTCATTAGATCCAATACCCAAAATATTCCATGGCATTCAACTTTATGTTTGTTTGCACACCGACGAAGAAGGCCATCACCAGTTAATAGCGGCCACCCATTATCTTTTGCTAAGGCAAGCGAGAAGCAGTCAGGGATGGATAGCCCAGGATTTTCAGTTCGATACTGCTGTGCATTTTCAACACTCTCAGGATTCAGCTCCTCAATAAGAATTCCATTTTCAATAAAATCGAAATTTTCCATTTGAGATAACTCACGAACATACAATACGTCAGGTACAGCGAATTCCATTGGTAAATTGAAAGCTTCTTCGAGCAGACCTCCACGTTCAAGTTCAATCAAAATTGATGTGTCAGATACAAGGATTTTGAAACTCACATTTGATGGGCCTCCAACCCTAGTGGATCGTCCATTTGTTTGTTTAGTTCGTAAACAGATAAGCCTAGTAACTCTGCACCCTTAGTTTCAGAAATAGCTCCCTCTGCTATTGCTCTGTAGCAAAGGCGCTCAAGGCGTCTCGGCATTTCTACTTCAGGTGGAATCGCACCATACTCTTCGTACGGGGGCGAGCGCCATCCTTTTTGCGTGAAAATATTAAATAGTTTTCTAAAAAGGGTATCCCCTATAATGCCAAGATCTTTGCAGCGATAAGCTATTGCCTGAAAACTGGCACCAAAAAGTTCTTTGAGGCGCAACAGTTCCATCAAACTAATGGAAGAGCGATGCCGACCGACCTCGCTCCAAAGAGATTCGGCTGGCATTAAAAATGCTCCAGCAAATCTATGAGCAGCTTTTTCAGAATTTATCTTGGCAGGAACGCTAAGAACCATGTGCCCAAGTTCATGGGCTAAGTTGAAACGCTTACGCTCAGCCCAATCATTTTTGTTAATTACGATAACTGGTAATGATTCTCGGTCATTTCTCTTTACTCGAGCTGTGAGCCCATCAATTTTTTCATCATCAATTGATAAAACCTTGACCCCTCGCTCCTCTAAAAGCTCAACGAAATTAGGAATGGGATCTGAACCCAAGCCCCAATGTTCCCTTAAGCTTCTAGCCGCTCTATCTGCTTCACTGACATCTTTGAAAATTGGGTACGGTGCCTCCCTTGGCCGATCCCATTCAATAGATAGACCAAGCAGCTCCTCTATCATGAGATATCGCTCAAAAAGGTGCAAAACATGCGCCTCTACCTGTGCTTCTTCTTTTTTGCTCGTGATGGCTTTTTTTCGGAACTCAACGCCATCCAGAATCAGGCCTTGTTCTCCTAATAAGTAATCTTCAGTCACATTAAGAGCGCCCGTCAAAGACAACAAAACTTTCGAGCCGGGCATCGATTCGTTGCGCTCATACTTCCCAATTGCCTGAGCAGAAACAAGGTTTCCAATTTCTGATGCAAGCTGCCTTAATGATAATCCAGAGGCTGAGCGAGCGAGCTTAAGTCTTTGTCCAATCACTATTATTCTCCCTTATGTCCCACGTTTACATTTTCACATTTTTTTATGAGATTGTAAACCATAACTTGACTTCCAGCAGTTTTTTTGTAAGATGCATTTAGGTTGAAACACACGATTCTACCAACCGATTTGATGACAAGGATTATGTAAGTGTCGAACAAGCACAATAATACCGATCGTCTGGCAGACCCTGCTTCTCCTGGTATACCCGCAGTCGAGGCTGCTTTGTATGAGGCCTCGAAGAGTGGTTTTTCCAACGTCGAATACGATGGAAAAACACTGACGATTGTGAGGCCGGGCCTCACCTTAGAAACCGGTGTTCAGCCGTTCGTCGGAAAGGAATGGTTTATTCCTATTCAACTCAAGCGCGCCGCCTATTCAGATCGTACCGCGTGGGTCATGGCAGAACTCTCTCAATTAGCCTACACAAAGTTTGAAGACGGAAAAGAACAGGAGAATGTTCTGGTAAAGGCTTTGGCAGATGCTGCATTTGTCCGGCTGCATTTGTTCAACAGCGATTACGGCACGCAGGGTTTTCTCGCAGTTCGGTTAGGTGAGTACGCGGTACTCGCGTTCCGAGGGACTGAAACGAACAAATCAGACATCATGGCCGATCTCAATGCGCGCTTTCTGCAAACGCCTGATGGCAAGGCGCACCGGGGCTTTGCTAAGGCCTTTGAGGCGGTCGAGCGGGATGTTCGCAAGCGTCTGGACGAGCTGTACGCTGATAGCCCAGACATGCCTATTTTTATCACTGGGCACTCACTCGGTGGTGCAATTGCAACGGCCGCGACCCAGGTGCTCGAACAAGATTACACCGTGGCCGCTTGTTACACATTCGGAGGCCCCCGAGTCGGCACAGCAGAGTGGTCTGACAAGGTAAAATCGCCAATGTACAGAGTTGTCAATGGTGCGGATGGTGTTCCCATGGTGCCCTTCAGCTCTGTATTCAAAGATGGCGTGATCTTCCTCACGAAGATTCCTCTACTCCACTTTGCGGAGCCATACGTTCGAAAATTGTTCGAAAGTGGATTTGCCGGATTTCAGCACGCCGGTGATATGCGGTTTATCTTGGATGGTGATCCGGCGCTCCTGAAAATGGGGTCGTCTGCCGTATTTATGCGCTTTCGACACATAGTATTAGGGCTAATGTCACGTTTCTTTTTTTGGACAGGTAAACCGTTAGGCGTCCGGAAGTTATCCGCTTTCTTTAGCGATCACTCAATCGGGCGATATGCCGAAATCCTTAAGTCTATTGCCGAACAAAGAAATCCTGACCAATCATAATGGAGTGTTCAGTATGCGTCCGCTGCTAATATCCCTTAGTCTTCTCGCTGTTATGGTGCCTGGTCTTGCCATTGCCGATGTACCGAGTAGCTGGCGGGCAACGAAAAATACTGCCGACGACGTGGTTTATGAAGGCATTAACAGAACATTTTACTGCGGCTGCTTATACGAAAGTGATGGTGACTCAGATGGCTCGGGCGTTGTCACTGATCACGTCGAGTGTGGCTACGTGCCGCCAGACAAGCATCAGCAACGCGCCGGCCGCGTCGAGTGGGAGCATATCGTCCCTGCCTCACTGATGCCGGCACGAAAGTTCCCTTGTTGGATCAATCACGATCGCGATTACTGCGAACGTCACGATCCTGCCGCGCAGGCCATGATCTTCGATCTGCACAACCTGGTACCGTCTATCGGTCAGGTAAATGCACTACGCCTTGATGATCGCTACGGTGAGATCGAGGGTGAGGCCCGCGCATTCGGCGCTTGCGCAGTTGAGGATGTCCGTGGCCTGTTCGAGCCGGCCGATGCACAACGTGGCGATGTTGCTCGGATCTGGCTCTACATGAGTGAACGCCACGGCGTCACGATTCCCGATGAAGAGCGCACAATGTTCGAACGATGGAGTGCTGAGGATCCAGTCAGCGACTGGGAACGTGAACGCAACGCCCGGATACAGGCAATCCAGGGCAACGCTAACCCGTTTATTAAATAGGAACCAAAACATGATCCTCAAATCGTCAAAGAGCGCACTCACGGCGCTTCTACTCACCGCCACTCTATTGATTGGTGCGTGCGCCGAGGTTCCAAAAGAAGCAGTTGAGCTTTCGACGACTGTCGGTCGGGATCTCGAAGAAGTACACCAAGCACACCTCGCTCTAGCCGAACTGCACTTCCAGCGATCGAAGGATGATATCAACGCCTTCATTGATAGTGTGTACCGGCCAGGATTTATCGCCAAATTCGCCCAAGAGGCGCAACTAGCTCGAGCTGTACGAGAGACACTTGAGAACGAACCGGAAAACCTGCTTCAGGGTCTTACTGATTTTGTAATGGTCGCGCACGAGCGGATCGAGAGTAAGCGCATGGCTCTTTTGGCACCGGTTGAAGAGCAGGAGGCGGCCGTGATTGAAGAGATCAATGCCGCCCACAAGCAGCTACAGGCAGCGCAAGCAATCGTTACCGGCCACCTCGCCTCTGTTCGCAAAGTTCATGACGTTCAGAATGACTTGTTTGCCAAGGTCGGTCTCAAGGATTTGCGCACCAAGATCGCGACGAAAACGGCCGATGTCTCGACAAGGGTCGGCGAGCTAGTATCGAAAGGCGAAGAGATTGACGGCTCTATCGAAGATGCCGTCAAGAAAATCGAAGGCATCGATGCCAAGATCGATGAGTTCAAAAACAAGTTTAAATAAGGAATAACAAACATGAGCAGTTTATTTGACCTTGATAAGCTGAACGCTGCAGCTGACCGTGCAGAAGCCGCCATGGATGGCGAGCACGGCGAAATTTACAAGGAACTTCGGGCGTTAACGCCGGAGCAGATCGACGACATCACACCTGATACGCGGGATCAGAGGGAGTATGAATGTCTGATGGAAGTTGTCCAGCAGGCGACAGAAAAGAATATCGATCAGGCAGAGCTGGTCGAGAGGGTAAAGGCGTTGGGTGCTGTTGCCATTAAGATCGCTAAACGCGTGCCAACGTTGGCGCCATTTATGCCGGATGCTTGAGTTAGCAACGGAAAGTCTGGACGAAAAAATAGTGTGTGTTTGCTACAGGATTCTTGATAACGGCACATGCAAATAACTGTATATCCGATACAGAAAACAGAAATTGAGAGCGGAGGCGATACCACGTATCGTTGATTATATGGCAAAATGCACAGCACCAGTACTTGGCCATCGAACAGCAAGCGGGGAAGCAGCCTGCCCCGCATGTGGTGGCCGTTCTCGCAGTTATGGCGGCTACGGCTCATACTCGTCCTACTCTCCCTCTTACTCCCGATTGGGGAGCAACGGGGGCAGTCGGAGCGGAGCAGGAGGGACCGGTAGCAGCGCAAGGCCGCGCTGGTCGCCCGCAGGCTCTTCCGTGGTGTACACGTCTGCCCAGGTGCGGACACTCACGCCGGTCCGTCAAAGCTTCGAGAAGCGAGCTTCCCTGCCTGACCTTCGGGACGTCTTTCTCTGCCACGCATGGGATGACCGGAAAGGGCCCGCCAAAGAACTGCACGATCTGCTCGAATTGCAAGGTGTATCGGTTTGGTTCAGCGAGAAGGACGTCTCCCTTGGTGCGACGTTACTCCGCGAAATCGACAAGGGACTAGCGGCGTCGCGAGTCGGGATCGTACTGGTGACCCCTGCGCTACTGGATCGCCTCCAAGGAGAGGGCATTGCCGACAAAGAGCTTTCGGCACTCCTAGCGCGTGACCTGCTCGTTCCCATCGTGCACAACACAACATACGACGCTCTCCGCGAGGTCAGCCCCTTGCTTGGCTCACGAAGCGGCTTGAGCACCGCAGAAGACCCGATGGCAGACGTCGCGGCCAAGCTCGCCGAGCTGGTCGACGTCTAGTTATTGCCAGGCTGTCAGGTTAGAGTGCGCTTCAAAATACCGAATGTTAGCAGTGCCCCTTTTTTATGTTCCCCGGGCTCAACTTATGCTGATTTCAAAAGTGTGGTCGCGCTTGATCTAACGTAATCATTTTGGCTAGGGCTTTTTCAGTTGCTCGCGAAGCGGGATCATTCATTGTTGTAGATCGCAAGTATATAGCCATCATTTGGTATGCCATTGCATCAGTAAGGCTACCTTTGCGACGCTTGATAAGCTCAGCTTGTTTTCCAATATTTCTGGCCCACTTCAATATCTGATCGTCATCTTGCTTCGTGATAAATGTTTCCCAATCTGAGTTCTTTTGCTGAAGCTGAAATTTTACAAGCTCATCCCAGCGAGACATTGTTCTTTGAATATCGTCCTCGGTCGATAAATCTAAAAAGGCGACAACATGCGTGAACATTTCGTCAGCTGTCATCAGCATAACGGTTGGAGTTCCGAAAAGATGCTGCATCTGTTTTCGTAGATTTGTAAGCCATGAAAAAGCCATTGAGATTAGCCCTCGTTAAAATATATGAGGCATGCGCTCATTGATGACTTGGTCGATATAAGAGCTTCCCAAATGGGCATAGTGACGCTGGACCATTCTGGTATCTTTATGGCCAAGTTGTTTAGCAAGCACCTCAAAAGGAACGCCTGCCATGGCCAATTGAGTCGCATATGTGTGCCTTAATGCGTGAAAATTAAGTGGGGGATCGATGCCGATCTCAACGCACGCGTTATGAAATGGTCTGAGGTGAGTTGCTGTTGTCCATTCTGATCCATTTTCTCTGATAAACACATGATTTTGAGGCAGCTTTCCATAGATTATTTCAGAAAAGAAAGTTACTCCTTCGTCGGATAAAGAAACATGCCGCACCTTTGAGCCCTTCCCATTTTGAATAATGATGCGTTTCAGTTCTAGGTGCACATCCTCTATGAGCATCCTTCTCAATTCACTTATTCGACAACCCGTAAGTAGTGCCCCCTGAACTAGTCGACCTAAGGCAGGGGGGCAGGCTTCCACAAGCTTGCGACATTGAGCAAGGTCGAGGTGGCGAGTTCTTGGCTTATTTACCCCTCTATAAGGTTTGATTCTTTGCCATGGAGACGGATCGTCGACATAACCGTATTCGTAGGCCCGGTTTAGTATCGCCTTGAGGTTTCGGAGCGCACGATTAACAGTGTTTCGCCTTTGTCTTATAGTTTCTGGTTCGTTGCTTTTGGGGCGATAGTTGATTGCTTCGCCTTGGCCAGATCTGAGCCGTGCTGGCGTATCGGCCATGTCATCAACCCATTTTCTAATCGTGTGAGCGTCCAATTCTTTTAAGGGGATATGTCCCAGTGCAGGCAGAATATGTGCCCTACAGTTGTAGTATGTTGTTGGATATGAGCCGCGATTTGGTTCATACCAGCGCAAGTATTCAACGACAGCGTGGGCTACAGTGTACGGAGGTGTGGCAGCTAATATAGGATAGCGATCATCACGCTCGAACGCTCTAACAGGCTCCATTGGAGCGCCGGACCGCAAAGTGTCCCACCGAAGTGCTTTAGCAACCGCCTGTTTGTAGGTAAGAATATCGGTGCCATTGGCCTTTAACTCATCATCAGGTGTACCCAACCGAAACTGCTGATAACGCCTTTCTTTTAATCGAAGGCGAACAAACCAGCTGCTCACCGTGATTCCACGCGCATAACCTAAATGCCTCCCCTTCTTAAGCTCGATCCACCTTGGGTAGTCCATTGTTGGAAGATCTTTACGAAAAATAGGTGAGGAAAGAATCTCATCTGAAAGCACAATTCGGGGATTCATATCCACGCATCCATATATATATCACCATGATAGAATTATCTAACATTTGCATAATTTTGGTTGATTGTCAGATTCATCATAAACTAAGGTTGGATAGGCGGGATGCACCCGGGGCTTTTAGGTACATTCAACAGCGAGGTAGTTGTTCTATAAGCGTGTGTCTTGACCTTACCTTGCGACAGCCAACACCATCGGCTGTACGGTCCTGCCTGCCAAATATAAGTACGTTTTCAGCAGTGCCTACTGGCTCCTTAGAGTATCAATTGCGGGCAGCAGCTCTATTGCTCTTATGAGCACTCTAGTTCACTGATGAATTTTACAGCCGCCGCCGACCAGGGCGGCTTGCGAAGCGGAATGGTGTGGATCGCGAAACGGGCGGGTGCGCATCAAGCCGCCTTCGGGTAATGTTCCGGCTAAAGAATGAATCATCGACACATCCAGCGCTTCGGCGGGTGAAAGGTCGGGCAAGATGCCCGCCAACCGCCGAGCGAGCAAAGATTTGCCCGCGCCGGGCGGTCCACTCATCAGCAAGTTGTGTCCGCCAGCGGCGGCGATTTCCAGCGCTCGCTTGGCGCTTTCTTGGCCTTTTATATCTACTAGGTCTAAGTTTGGCGCGGCCCCGGGGGTGGCGCTGGCAATTAAGCAGTCTGGGCGGCTTAAAACCTGTGTGCCTTTGAAATGGTTGACTAAATCGATCAGAGAGCGAGGTGCGAGAACCTCCAAATCACCGGCCCAAACGGCCTCTCCACCTTGCGAAGGCGGACAAATCAGGCCGCGGTTCTGTGCGTTGGCGAAAATGGCGCTGGGCAGCACGCCGGAGACCTTGGTGAGGGTGCCGTCCAGTGCCAGCTCACCCAACGCGACAAAGGCGTCAATTTGATCCGCAGGCAAAACGTCCATGGCGGTGAGCAGCCCCAGCGCAATCGGTAAATCGAAGTGGGAACCTTCTTTCAGCGCATCGGCGGGCGATAGGTTGACGGTGATGCGTTTGGGCGGCAACGCAAGACCCAGTGCCGACAACGCGGCGCGCACCCGCTCGCGCGCTTCGCTCACCGCTTTGTTGGGCAGGCCGACAATGGTGAACGACGGCAGGCCTTGGGCGATGTGCACCTGAACATCGACCGGTAGCACTTCGATGCCCTGAAAGGCGACGGTGTTGATGCGTGCAACCATACGCGGCTTTCTCCACTTAAATACGTCATTTTAAGTGTATGCAGATTG
>Ga0316203_1000906_pt1 | contig 26057 bp, 24 predicted proteins | sample 6monrhotite_MG_FD_204940 | JGI IMG/M metagenome (GOLD analysis project Ga0316203, IMG submission 204940) | Microbial mat bacterial communities from mineral coupon in-situ incubated in ocean water Damariscotta River, Maine, United States -... | ecosystem: Environmental > Aquatic > Marine >... | reverse complement strand
AGCTTAACTGCACAGCTTTGGACTTAAATTCCTCGCTATATTTCCAGGTTTTCCTTGGTTGATTGCTCTTGGGCATCAGACATCTCCTTGATAGGTTTTGATGTCCGTTTTATCGGGGGAAGATCACGTCCCTCTCAATTTGAATGGTTAGGCAATTTACTTTGCTTTTTGGTTGCTATTGAGCTTGGATGGATCAAAGCTTTCTGTAACTAATTCAAATTCAGGGGCAGTGATGTTTGTATTGGGTTTAACACTTGTAGTGTCAGGTTTTACAATTTGTGCCTGAGTTGCTTCTGTATCCGTACTGTTGCTTTCTTCGCTCATCTTTATCGCTCCTTTATTGTGAATAGTGGCTGTACTTGCTCTAAGTTCATTGGCTTTGACTCCAAGTTGCATGTTTTTATTAATTGCAAAAAAAACAATAAACAAAATGAAGAACACAACGGTTGCTACTGTGCACCAGTGACTTCTTTTGATATTTGTTGCCTTTGCATCAGTTATATTTCTATTGTATGGCAATGAATCACTAAAGTTCTTAGACATAGCATAGTATATATCGACTAAGTTTTCATCATTGTAAAATGATAGAACCTTATCGTTTAACGGTGCTTTTTTTAGACCTTGAATTTGCAACGCTCGAAATGCAAAAATCCATGAGATAAATAACCCTAACAAAACCAAAGAAGCCAACACCACAAGTAGTTTATCTACACAACTACTTACAGGAAGCAAATCGCCAAATATTTGTCTTCCTGTAAGTGCATAAACTGCGAGTAAAGATGTAATTACTGTTATAGACTTTGCAGCTTTATCTTCAACTCGGGTAAACCTAGCGCTCTCTTCATCAAAGATATATTTTGAATGATTAAATAACTCCTCATATTTTTTCATGTTATTTGCCACCTATATGCCTAACATATATTATACACCACTTTTGGTGTATAACTTGATTGCCAAAATGGTGCATATGCTGCTGATAATGTTTTGATAGTCATATAACTCCCCAGCTTATCCTACCATAGATGGTATAGTGGAAAATGGCAAATACACTTAAAACTAAAAAGGCAGGCTGTTGATCACTCAACAACCTGCCTTTTTAACTTCAAAATGAACAATCAACGTTAAATATGCGTACGTTCTTCCTGCTCTTGTTCTGTTTTACAATCAATACACAGCGTGGTTACAGGGCGTGCTTGCAAACGCTTCAAACCAATATCACCACCACAGCCTTCACACACACCGAAATCACCATCTTGTAAACGGCTGATTGTTTTTTCAATCTTGCGAATCAAGCGGCGTTCACGCCCTTTAATACGCAAATCGAAATTACGGTCAGTCTCAATGCTGGCTTGGTCTGTTGGATCAGGAAACGCCGTTTGCTCTTCTTTATGCATCGCTTGCATGCTATCGCTTTGCGCGCTTTCAAGCTCATCACGCCAGTCGCATAGCTGCTTCTCAAATTCTTCCACTTGTTTCTTTGTCAGAGCCATCGTTTTGCCTCCATAGCACCTATCTTCAAACCCATAGATTATAGATCATTAACATTCATAGCGCCATGACTTTATCAGCCATAGCCTCAAAAAGCGGTGCATATTAGTCAAACATGAAAAAATATTCAATATTCTGTGACAAACACAAACATAAGCTTAAATAATCTCTGCCATTCTTACAGCAAGTGACGCAAAGAATTCGCCCATGTTTTAGCAACGCTCTTTGTAGCCGGTAGTGCATCAAGACTATCCTGCATACTCACTGAATTTTGACTCAATCCACATGGATTAATCGCTTTAAAGTATGCCATATCCACAGATATATTCATTGCCATACCATGGTATGCCACACCTTGTGACACACGAATGCCCATCGCAACTATTTTGCCCTTACTCGTCCACACACCTGGTAAACCGCAACGCCTTTCTGCTTTAATGTCATAGTGATACAAGGTTTGAATCGCAGATTCTTCCAGTAGGTGAATATATTGCCGCACGGTTAAAGCACGCCTGCGCAAATGAATCATGGGATACAACATCACCTGCCCATGCCCATGAAAGGTGGTTTCTCCGCCCCTATCAGTCGTAATCAATGGTGCTGGCAGTGCCTTATCAAGTCGATTATCAATGGCCCGTTTACCTGTCGTATAAACGGGTTCATGCTCGCATGCCCAAATCACTTCTTCCGCTTTATCTGCAGTAAGCAATGCAGCATGCCTTTTCATTTTTTCCCACGCCGACTCATAAGGCTGTGTACCCAGCCATTTAAAAGCAGGGTTCACACAAAATGACAGATGTAATCCAATATATCACTCACTTCAATATCAAAGCGGCTATTGCCAGGCACGTTAAAACTCTCTCCAGCCTGATAAACTGTCCAATCATCTTCACCAGCCAAACGAACACGGCATGAGCCTGCAAGGATTTCCATTAATTCAGGCGCATCCGTGCCAAAATTGTAGCTGCCTGCCAGCATAAATCCGAGTGTTTTACTTTCGCCTTCTGCAGTGACAATACTACGGCTACTTACCTTGCCACCATGATAGACATTGGCAGCTTTGGTAATCGTTGCATTTTGATAACTCATAAATGATTCCTTTTTTAATACTTGGTAAGCGATGCATCCACATCATCAGCCCAGCGAATAATGCCACCTGCAAGGTTTTTTACATTTGTATAGCCTTTAGATTGCAAAAATTCAACAGCCTGAGCTGAGCGCCCACCCATCTTACAATGCACGACCACCTCCCTGTCTTTGGGTACTTCCAAGTGACGCTCTGCCACATCTCCCAATGGAATTTTTACGGTTCCTTCAATCACACAAATCGCAATCTCATGAGGTTCACGTACATCCAAGACATACAAATCGGAATTTTCATCCATCATGCCCTTCAAGTCTTTCGGGGTAATATCATAATCAGCCAAAACTTCCTCCTGTTCTACTTCTTCTGTTGGCGGCAAGCCGCAAAATTGTTCATACGCTTGTACATCCCCAATCGTAGGATGCTCACCACACGCTGGGCAACTCGGGTCTTTACGTAATTTCACTTCACGAAAACGCATATCCATCGCATCATAAAGCAATAAGCGACCACTAAGGCTTTTTCCAGCGTCCAAAATAATTTTCACCGCTTCCGTCGCCTGCAGCACACCAATCACACCCGGCAACACACCCAGTACGCCACCTTCCGCACATGATGGCACCAAGCCCGGCGGTGGTGGTTCTGGATACAAACAGCGATAACACGGGCCTTCTTTATGATTAAATATCGTTGCTTGCCCTTCAAATTGGAAAATCGAAGCATAAACCAACGGTTTGCCTTCTAAAACACAGGCATCATTGACCAAATAACGGGTGGGGAAATTATCCGTACCATCCACCACAATGTCATATTGCCCCACAATTTCACGCACATTGGCACGGGTAATGCCATCACCATGCAACTCGACATTCAGATAAGGGTTGATACCAAGCAAGGTATCGCGTGCCGATTCAATCTTAGGACGGCCAATATCCGCAGTCGAATGGGCAATTTGGCGTTGTAAATTCGAATCATCCACCACATCAAAGTCCACCAATCCCATGGTGCCCACACCCGCCGCAGATAAATACAACGCAATCGGGCTACCCAAACCACCCGTACCCACACACAAAACTCGCGCTTGTTTGAGTTTTTCCTGACCTTCCAGACCCACCTGCGGCAAAATAATATGCCTATTAAAGCGTGCTAATTCTTCAGCACTTAAAATATCAGACATGACAACCCCCATACGATTCGCAATCATTGGGCACATGGACAAAAGATACAAGCCCAAAGGGTATACGGTATAATGCAGCACCTACTCATTCTTGGCTGCGGTTATGTTGGCACCCAACTTGCCAAGGCATGCGTTGCAAAAGGCATGCATGTTTCAGGCACGACACGAAGTAAAGAGCATGCCCAAGCCTTAGAAAGGCTAGGCATAAAGCCCATCATTACAACATCGCCTATTGATATTGCCACTGATATATTGACGAAAACTACGCATCTCGTGGATTCGATTCCTCTGACACGAAATGATAAAACGATGTTTACCTCACAAACACAGTGGCTACCGACATTAGCTGCCAAACTGCAACACCTTAAATGGGCTGGCTATTTATCCACTACTGGCGTGTATGGCGATGCCGATGGCGCATGGGTGGATGAGTCTTTTCACTGCCAACCCTCTAGCCCGCGCGGCAAAGAGCGCTTAAAAGCAGAACACGCATGGCTCAATACAGGGCTGCCAGCAGAGGTGTTCCGTTTGGCTGGCATTTACGGTCTAGAACGCAACATCATCCCGCGTTTAAATACGGGTGACTACAAAGCAGTGCAATGGAACCCTCCGCATTATTCTAGCCGTATTCATGTCGATGATATTGTGGCGGCGCTGCTTGCTGCAATACAATCGCCACGCTCAGGAAGGGTGGTCAATGTTGCTGATGACTTGCCCTTACCCCACGCTGAGTATGTACAGCAAGTCGCGGCCATGATTGATGCGCCAAAACCCATTATTCTTAACCCCGAGGAAGGGCAGAAGCAACTCTCTCCGACAGCTCTATCATTTTTCAGCGACAACAAACGTATCAGCAACCAACTTCTGCATGATGAGCTCCTTGCAAAACTTAACTACCCTAGTTTTAAAGAAGGCATACATGCAATTTTGAGCGACGAGGAAACCTAACATGTCTACCCCATCCGATATTCAACACACCATTCAAGCATTAGAGGCACAGCTTGCGCGTGCTTTAAGCGGAAAAAAAACAGCCATTCGTCAATTAATGATTTGCCTGCTTGGCGATGGGCATCTTTTAATTGAAGATGTGCCTGGCGTAGGGAAAACTACACTGGCGCAAGGACTCGCTGCCAGCCTGCATTCGGATTTTGGACGTGTTCAATTTACAGCCGATTTATTGCCTGCAGATATTGTCGGCGTTGAAATTTTCGACCCTGTTGAAAAGCAGTTTGTTTTTCATGCTGGGCCTATTTTTCATCACATATTACTAGCTGATGAAATTAATCGCGCCACACCCAAAGCACAATCTGCACTGCTCGAAGCCATGGCAGAGAATCAAGTAAGCATTGAACGAAAAACCCATACCTTACCCGACCCTTTCTTTGTTATTGCCACACAAAACCCTCAAGAACATTTAGGCACATTCCCACTACCAGAATCACAAATGGATCGCTTTTTCATGCGTATTTCTTTGGGCTACCCAGATGCTGAGGCTGAGCGAGAGTTGTTACTCGGTGAAGCAGGCCGATCTCAATTGCAAAGCTTTAAGGCTATCGCATCATGGCAGGATATTAAGCAAGCTCGCCAAGCGATTCATGCCATACCTGTGAGTGATGCACTCATGGATTATGTGTTAAAGTTACTCGCCGAAAGTCGCAATGGCACATGGTTAATACAAGGCATCTCACCTCGTGCAGGACATGATTTACTCACCGCTGCCAAAGCACATGCTTGGCTTAATGATCAGCCCTATATCAGTGCCGCCGATGTACAGGCTGTTTGGCTGGCGTGTTTGAGTCATCGCGTTGTGGCTGCGGGAGATGTTGAAGCGGCAATGCAAAGTCTTTTAGAACAGGTTCCCGTACCTGCCTAATGGCTTATGACCCTTCTGATTTAAGGCTTCCAGCGTGGCTTTTGAGTCTGCTCGACGGATTAATTGCTATACGCATTCCTATCGGCCACTTTTGGCATATTGGCATGACCCGCGCTGGTGCATTGATGTTTTTTTCCCTGCTTGGACTCTGGGCCGCAGCATTTTATTCTGGCAACAATCTATTGTATTTATGTGGTGCGATGCTTTCTTCCCTTGCCATTGCCGCACTGTGGCAAGGTATACAAACATTGCGCCACTGCCCAAAATTCGGTGAGCTTTTGCCCACCTATATAGAGCATGAACAACCATTCATTCTGCGTAAAAAAATAAAATATCCACGAAAAACATCGGCACTGGTACATGTTTCATGGGCAAATACAACGCTACGCTTACACGCTCGTCTAAGTGCAAACGCATCCTTGTTGCTGGGGAACGTCCATGCCGATGAGCGCCAATACACCAAGCTAAAAAATCAGTCTCTCAAAACCTCTGCACCCTTGGGTTTATGGGAAATTACATGCCAGCGCCCAGACCCCGCATTATGGGTGGTTTTACCCCAAGCTATTGCATGGAGTGCTGCCCAATATAATCATCAAGATGCAGGGCAACATAATCCTAACCCACTTGTTGAAGGTGATGAATATCATGATTTACGCGCCTATGCCGTCGGCGATTCACCATCACGTATTCATTGGCGAAAATCTACATTTGATCCCGCCTCGTGGCGCATTAAACATTTCTCACAACACACGCAACAGCCCGAAGAAACACATTTACGTGTTGATTTACGGCTGCCAAGAGGCCTTCACGATGATCACGATGATCACGCCGCATTTGAAACATTGCTTGGCCGTGCGTGGTACTGGCTAAACACCCAACCCTTACCCGATAAAACCCTATCGAATCAAAAAAACACCCCTAAAACACGCCTGATTGTCGGACAGCAAACCTTTGACTGCTCTCAGTCTCAAGAGCTACAGGCGGCCATTCATGCCATTGCTGCTGCCAAGCCTGAACACCTACCTGCTAAGAAGTTTTCTTCCGCACAAAACGCAGGAATTTTGTTATCTTTGCTTGAAACACAATGAATAAAACTATCTCATCCACTACAGGCGATGCCGAGCAACTCACACTTGGTGTATTAATATCAGGGGTCGCGGCCTTAGCTCTCTCAGACTTTGTCAGCCCACTGTATTGGAGCCTGCCTGCCATCGCCGCGCTATTGCGTTGGCAGTTAGGGACACGCTTCTCCTTAACCGAAATGCAGGCCAGTCTTATTGGTTGGGTTGGCTTTTTATGGGTAGGGCTCGAACTCATCATGGGACGCGCATGGGTTGTCGCATTTACTGATTTTTTACTGATTCTTGCTTTAGCAGTCACCATTGAAAGCGCGACCCCACGCAATCATTTGCATCGCATGTTAACGGGTTTATTCCTCATGCTTGCAGGTGCGGTACTAACCGATTCCGTGCTTTATGCCATTCCTCTAGCAGCATTAATGTGGTTCACATGGCGTTCTGCTGTTTGCTTGTATGGCCTACAGCAGCCTGGTGGAAACCTGCCCCTCCATACGCGGGGGCATGATCTGCGTAGCACCTCCATCATGGCTCTCATTGCACTCGTAATATTTGTCGCTTTGCCTCGATTTGATGTGCAAAGTAAATTGCAACCCACGCAACCACGCAAAGCAACCACGGGCTTTTCAGATTATGTGCAGCTAGGTGATTTTGCCCGTGAGCTTGATGCCACTGTAATTCTACGCGCCGAAGCCATGAATGGCGAAAATGATATGTTTCGAAAACAAATACTTGGCCGCTATTGGCGCGGTGTGACACTCAGTCAGTATATCAACCATGGCTGGAAACAACGCCCGCATAAACCCATTAAAGTTTGGCCGCCTACAGGAACCATCGCATTTTCCAAGCCTTCCAACTCACGTTATCAAATCGCAGTATTTCGTGAAGCTTCCGATCACGCATACATCTTGCTACCAGATGGTGTGGCTACCATTGGTCATCATAGTAATCAGGCAAAACTTGATGATTTAGGGCAGTTAAGTTTTAACAAGCCTCCAGCCCATCGCTTGCGCCTAACAATGAAGCTTGATGCAATATCAAATTCGCCCATTTTCTATCCTTCTAAACGCTACCTTTCCAAGCAAACACCTATGCCCATCGAGTATGATGCAAGCACTGCCCCCGATGCCCTACGTGTTTGGGTCAAAGAAACAATTTTGCCGAATAACACACCCGCACAATCACTGTCCCTATTAGACCAAGAGTTGCGCAGTTGGACCTATGATTTACACGCGCCAATTGATGCAGAACACCCTTTAGCATCCTTTTTAAAAAGCAAACGTGGGCACTGCGAATTGTATGCAAGCACACTAGCGCTTGCCGCTAGAGTATTGGGGATTCCATCGCGTATTATCAATGGTTATTACGGAGGCGAATGGAATAATACAGGCAATTTTTTAATGTTACGTCAACAACATGCACATAGCTGGGTCGAAGTATGGCAAAATGGGCAATGGCAACGTATGGACCCAACCCCTGCATCGCGCTGGCAATTATCTGGCGTACAATTTCCAGGGTTTAATGCTGTGTGGGAAACTATAAAGCTGAGCTGGTATCGATATATATTGGAGTTTCAAGACAATGATCGGGAACAATTACTGCAACATATAATGTTTTGGTTGAAAACAGTATTCCCTTGGATTCTTTTCAGCCTTTTCATCATCTTTGCGGGCAAACGTTTATACAAAAGAATAGACCTAACTCAATACTTTCACCGCCCTCAGCAAGCGCAGCAACGAATATGGAACACATGGCTGGAAAAGAATCACATTGTTCGTCACCCTTCCACGCCTTTACGAGATATCCCAACCCCCAATAATATTGATGGTAATATATGGCACAAACTCGTCATTGACTGGGAGCAACAAGCTTATGGAGTGGGCAATCCATGGTCAGTGGCGAAATTAAAGCGTCATCTACGTGCGCTTTCCTCATCCCGCTGCTAAGATGCCCAAAATTTAATTTTTATATGTTTTGGAATAGGGGTTACAATCATGGGCATTCTGGAAGGTAAAAAAGGTCTCGTTCTTGGCTTAGCCAATGACAAATCCATCGCTTGGGGCGTTGCGCAAGCCTGTAAACATGAAGGCGCAGAACTCGGGTTTAACTATCTTGGTGAACAATTGGAAAAACGTGTTCGTCCACTGGCAGAAAAAGTGGATGGCAAGTTGATTGAATCACTTGATGTTAGTGATGATGCCCAGTTGGATGCTTTCTTTGCCAAGGTTAAAGAACAATGGGGAGAGCTTGATTTCATGGTTCACTCTATTGCATTTGCCAATAAAGATGCTTTGCGCAACCCGTTTTCTCAGGCTACGCGCGCCGACTTCCAACTTGCCTTGGATATTTCCGCTTATTCTTTTATCGCCTGCGCTCAACGTGCTGCGCCATTGATGAAAGAAGGCGGCAGCATGGTTACCATGACTTACTTGGGCGCTGAACGTGCCGTACCAGGTTATGGTATGATGGGTGTTGCCAAAGCAGCACTTGAGGCTTCAACACGTTATTTAGCGCAAGACTTAGGTACACAAGGCATCCGTGTGAACGCGGTCTCTGCTGGCCCTATTCGCACATTGGCAGCATCTGCTGTTGGCGATTTCCGTAAGCTTATGGAAAAAAGTGCGCGTGGCTCCATGCTGGGCCGCAATGTTTCACAAAATGAAGTTGGTAACACAACTGCTTACCTGCTTTCAGACATGGCCTCTGGCGTATCCGGGGAAGTACATTATGTTGATGCGGGTTTCCATGTTGGTGCTGGCGACCCAGGCATCGAGTAAGGCTCGAACTTTCTATGTCAGGCTCTAATTTCGGCGATATTTTTCGCATTTCAACCGCAGGCGAGTCTCATGGTGCAGCACTTATCGCCATTGTCGATGGCTGCCCGGCAGGCATTAAACTATCCGAATCGGATATCCAGCCCGATTTAGACCGTCGCAAGCCCGGCCAATCCAAATATACCACCCAGCGCCGTGAAGCCGATGAAGTTGAAATTCTTTCGGGCGTCTTTGAAGGTATCACCACAGGCTGTCCAATCGGACTTCTGATTCGCAACACCGATCAACGCAGCAAAGATTATTCGGATATTAAAGATAAATTTCGTCCTGGGCATGCCGACTTCACTTACTTTGAGAAATATGGCCGCCGAGACTACCGCGGTGGAGGACGTTCATCGGCGCGTGAAACTGCCGTTCGCGTTGCCGCTGGTGCTGTTGCCAAACAATTACTCGCCACCGTTGGTGTCAGCATCATCGGGTGGGTGGATCAAATTGGCCCACACACAGCGAATCCCGCAAAATTTAATGCTGATGAAATTAGCAAGAATCCTTTTTTCTGCCCTGATGCCGATGCGGCCGGAAAAATGGCGTCATTTATGGATACTTTACGCAAAACAGGGGACTCCATTGGTGCATCTGTCACCGTTGAGGCGCATAGCATGATGCCAGGTCTTGGAGAGCCTATTTTTGATCGTTTGGATGCTGATATTGCCAAATCAATGATGTCGATTCCGGCAGTAAAAGGCGTAGAAATTGGAGATGGTTTTGCTTGTGTTGAAGCTAGAGGCTCTGAATTTGGTGATGCTATTCGGCAATCAGGCTTTCAAAGCAATCATGCTGGTGGCATATTGGGTGGTATTTCCAATGGCGACACTATCCATGCCCGCATAGCACTCAAACCAACATCATCTATTTTAACCCCGCGCCCTACCGTTGATATTTATGGTGCAGAAACTGACATCATTACCAAAGGCCGCCATGACCCTTGTGTTGGTATTCGTGCAGTACCCATTGCTGAAGCCATGTTGGCATTGGTTTTAGCGGATCACTTATTACGCCATCGCTCCAGCAAGGTTTGATTTAAACGACTCTGCGCCTGATATTTCAGGGTTAGCGCAGCTAGTAGTGATTGACTAAAAATAAGGTCGCCCTCAAAACTGTCACCTCACCAGTCATCCTCACTATCTGCAGCATTGCTTGCAGCTGGTGGGCTACCATCATAAATTTTATATTCTCGACTTTGGCGCCATGCTTCTCGCGTAAACAAATAGGGGTCTAAGGCTAGCTCATCCCGCATATCGGAGGCTTCCAGCAAACGGGAACGTTTATCGATATACCTTAATACTGTGAAAGGAAGAGTGACTTGCGGAGCCGCCACAAAAGATGCCCAAAACAAAGGATCTGTTGCCGTTTCAGTAATAAACCCAGGCGTATTGCGCACCGAGTTCGGTCCCAAAACTGGGTACACAATATATGCACCTTGGCTTGCGCCCCACACTGCCAGTGTTTGCCCAAAATCTTCATCATGCTTTTCCAAACCCATAGAGCTAGCAACATCTGCCAGACCTGCAAAACCAAGCGTCGAATTAACAAGGAATCGCCCAAAATCTTCAAAGCCTTGTTGCCCTTTCCCCTGCAAGAAATCGTTGAGGACGGTATTTAAGTACGTGGCATTATCATAAAAATTAGACACCATATTACGGACATCTTTGGTCGTCACAACTTGGTAACCTTTTGCAATAGGCTTTAGACTCACTTTATCTACAGCTGTATTAAACGAGTCTGTAGCACGGTTAAGACCAACCAATGGATCATAATCATTTTGCACTGTGGCACAGCTAGGCAGAAAACCCAGCAGCAGCATGACAAATAAGTAACGTTTCATGGCTGCAATTATTGAACAGCTCCTACTATTGAGCAAGCTTAAAATTAAAATATTGCTTACCCCTTGCATTTTTTATATATACGCCCCATAACTAGTCCATGTTAATTAAAATTATCTTCTTTTTATTTATTACGGTGCCTTTACTTGAGCTTTACGTGCTCATTGAAGTTGGCTCAGGTATTGGCGGTATAGCTACTATCGCTCTATGCTTATTCACAGCTGCTTTGGGAGGTTTCCTGATCCGTATTCAAGGCATTCGAACATTACTTTCTGCACAACAACAAGTGGCTCAAGGTTCAGTACCCGCAGAGCATGCGTTGCATGGCATATTTTTGGCTATTGCTGGACTACTGTTATTCTTGCCAGGCTTTATTACTGATAGCCTTGGCTTTTTACTCCTTATTCCAGCAGTACGCAAACTACTCATGAAAAAAGCTCTCAGGTTTGCGTCCCCCCGCTCCAAAACAGTCGTGCTTGAAGCTGAAATTATCGATGACCAAGAAAAAATAAGGCATTGACGCGCCGCATCATTGCCTACACATTACAGACTTACATATATTAAGGAGTTTAAGCTATGAACACACCAACCTTAACGGCCTCAGCTACTAATTTGGCCGATGACCGAATTGATTTCTTAGGAAAAACATATGGCATGCTTGCCCTCTGTATTGCAGCCGGCAGCGCAGGAGCCTATTTTTCTATGGGTCTGGCTTTTCCACAAGAGCATCCATGGATGATGTTAGGGCTTATGATCGCAGGAATTTTCGGTGTTCAAGCTGTTCGCCATATTTCAGGGCTTAATTTTGCAGCACTTTTGACATTCGGAGCCATCACTGGTCTAGCAATTTCACCCTTGGTCGGTTTTGTTGCAGCAAAATCTGAAATGTTGGTAGCTCAGGCTTTTTTAACTACAGCAGCAGCATTTGTTGGTTTAACTGCTTATGTGTTTATTTCTCGCAAAGATTTTTCATTCCTTAAAGGATTTGTCTGGACGGGCTTAATTGCCATGATTGTGCTTAGCCTATCCAACTACTTCTTTTTTGAATCAAGCACCTTACAATTGGCTATGAGCGGCATGGGCGTATTATTATTCTCGGCCTTTATTCTTTATGATACATCAAATATTTTACGTGATTATCCTAGCAATGAATATATTGCAGCCGCATTAACGCTTTATTTGGATGTTTTCTTACTATTTCAGAATCTACTTATGATGTTCGGCATGCTGGGTGGTGACGACTAACTCGTTTGTTGGTCTGATTGCTCATCAATCTAAATTTTAAAGGCGGCCTTCGGGTCGCCTTTTTTGTTTATATTGATATCTCAAATGATGCAATCAATGACTCAATTTCCTCATTGCCCACATCTTCAGCAATAAACCCCTGGCCAATGCCTTTTAGCAGCACATAACGAATACGACTACCAACATTCTTTTTATCATGCCCCATCGCATCCAACCATTCAGTGGCTGTAAATTTTGGCGGATCAACAGGTAATTCCAATGCAGTCAAAGCCTTCACCATCACAGCTTCTGTGCCTTTAGGGGCATCACCACGCCTTTCAGATAACCGTGCTGCCATACGCATACCAATCGCCACACCTTCACCATGCAAATAAGCGGTATAATGCGTCATCGCTTCAATGGCATGCCCAAATGTATGCCCTAAGTTCAATAAGGCACGTGCACCTTGCTCAGTTTCATCTTGCATAACAATTTCTGCTTTATAGCGGCAAGACTCTACAATCACTTTATTAATCGCAGCTTCATCCAAGTGCAGTAAACCTTCGGCTTGAGCTTCAACAAAATCAAAAAAGTCCCGGTCCCATATTGCCCCATATTTAATCACTTCCGCTAAGCCTGCGCGCAATTGTTTCGGTTCAAGCGTTTTCAAAACATCTGAATCAATCCACACCAAACGCGGCTGGTAAAATGCGCCAATCATATTTTTACCATGCGGGTGACTCACGGCAGTCTTGCCACCCACACTGGAGTCAACCTGCGCCAGTAGTGTTGTTGGCACTTGTACGAAAGGGATGCCACGGCGGTAACACGATGCTGCAAAACCAGTCATATCACCGACAACACCGCCACCCAAAGCTATAATGGGTTCATTGCGAGATAAACGTGAACCCATCAGGGCATCCATAATCTCTGACCATGTACTAACTGTTTTAAAACATTCACCATCAGGAAGAATATGCGAGAATACTTGCCAGCCCGCGGCAACAAGGCTTTTATCCACGACATTTAAATACAAGGGTGCAACGACATCGTTACTCACCACCATGCAACGTTCAGCATCAGGAAATAATTTACGGATAGCATCGCCAATATTTTTCAGACAGCCCGCCTGCAAATGAATATCGTAGGAGCGCTCGCCCAATGCTACGCAATATATATCAGCCTGATTCATACCCTTTCCTTTCTACCGCCCGTCGCATACCTGTTTAGTTTTCCGAAACTCACTTCTCAATGAATGCTATAATCGCATCTACAGCTTGTGTGGCGCTCATCACCGAAGTATCAACACGGAAATCTGAGCTCATCTCATAATATTTGCGCCGCTGTAAATCTAATTGCTTGGCTTTTAGTAATGCATCCACACCATTCAATAATGGTCGATTGCTATCCCCTGCAATACGCTTTGCCAGCACTTCTGGCGGGGCATCAAGCCAAACAACTTCCCCTGTTTTCTTCATACGCTCACGGTTCGGTGCCGACATAATAGCTCCGCCACCCGTCGCCAATACTTTCGCCACACCATCTGCACATAAAGTCTGCAAAGCCTCTGCCTCCAAGGCGCGAAACACACACTCGCCATCCTCTTCAAAAATGCGAGGAATAACTTTGCCAGCCTTTTTAACTATCACTGCATCTAAATCCACGCAGACCAAACCTAAACGGGCGGCTAAAAGCCGCCCGATTGTAGATTTTCCAGCTCCCATGGAGCCAATAAGAATCACTCTTTAGCGACTTTTACTCGCCGTACTCAAAATTTTAGGTGTTACAAAAATTAATAACTCAGAGCGGTTATCCGTTTTCAAATTCTTTTGAAACAAATAACCCAAAATTGGAATCGACGCTAAGCCAGGTACGCTGCTTTTGTTATGAACATTATCTCGTGTATAAATACCGCCAATCACAACAGTTTCACCGTTATCCATGTATACTTCAGTCTCAACTGTTTTGGTACTAACACTAGCGGTAGTAGCTCCGGTAGCATCTAAAAAGGGGCTATCCTTAGTAACCAATAACTGCATAATTACATGGTTATCGGCAGTAATTTGAGGTGTTGCAGTTAGACTTAATACTGCTTTTTTAAACTGTGTTTGTGTTCCATTCTGACTGGTTGTAGAAAAGGCTACATCAACCCCCTGCGAAATTGTCGCTGGCTTAAGGTTTGTCGTAATAATTCTTGGGTTTGAAATAATCTTCACTTCACCTTCTGATTCCGCAGCTGATAATTCCAAATTCAAATTCAGTGTATTACCAAGCATTGATAAGGCAACACCAACCGCTCCACCTGCCCCAGGCCCAACTGCGGCGGGGAGATCCACCAGCATGCCTGTTCCAGCTGTTACTCCTCCTGCCCCTACAGCTCTCGTAGCACCCACCGTGGTAACTCTATTATTATTCTGGAACTGCCCGCCCCATGCAATGCCAATATCGCGCTGAAAGTTATCACTTGCTTCAACGATACGTGCTTCAACCAGCACCTGTTTAATAGGTTTATCTACAACTGCAACCAGGCGTTTGACTGCATTTATAGATGCCTGCGTATCTTTAATAATCAATGTATTGGTACGCGTATCAATCAAAAAGCTGCCGCGCGGAGACAATATTCCAACGGTACTAGTTGTTCCTCCACCAGCACCTCCACCTCCACCAGCACCAGCACCAGCACCAGCACCTGCACCTGCACCAGCACCTGTTGTTTTTGTCGCATTAGCAGATGCACCCTCAATAATCTTTTTCACATCCTCAACTTTGGTATAGCTTAAAGGAATAAATTCAGTGATAAGCGGTTCCAGCTGCTGTGAGCCCCGCTGTGCATCCAGCCTAGTCTCATACTCAGATCTCAAAACTTCCATCGGTGCAACTCGCATTACATTACCAGACTCTTGCTTGCCAAGCCCTCGTGCTGAAAGGATAAGTTCTAATGCCTGATCCCAAGGAACATCAACCAAGCGCATAGTTAAAACACCCGTAACATCATCCGACATGATAATATTCAAGTCGCTCATTTCAGCAATAAGTTTTAAGGCATTGCGAATGTCAATATCTTTAAAGTCAAAGGTGACCTTTTGCCCTGTGTAAGCAAATTCATCTCTTACGCCCGCATTCATACGAGCCAAAGCTAAATCTTCAGGTTCGAAGTTAATCGTAAATACATTTCCCTGCTGAAATGATGTCACACTTACCTTTTCACGCAAGCGCGTTACAACACGTACATTGTCACCAAGTTGGTAGGTATCAACTTGGCGTACAGGTCCAGGGAAGGCGCTAACATCCTGAGAACGCTCTTGCCCTACAAGAAGGTTAGATTTTTTCACATCAATGATGACATGATCATCTTTTTCCCTAACATTAATGATAGGATCCGTACCATCCGTGCGAATCATTACATGGGCAATACGATCATCTGGTTTAAAGTCGACGCTTTCAACCTCCAATGCATGCGCCTTTTTCTTCGCAACCACACTACCTAAACGCACTACCATCTCACCTGCTGTCGCCTCAATCTGTTGATGCATATCCGCACTCGGCAAAAGCTTAACAACAAGACGCACACGATCGTCTGCTTGACCTACTGTAACCCCATTAATACGTTGCGTTGCATATTGGAAGTTTATTTTTTTCAAATCTGATGATGCGCCCCAAAAATCAAGAATTAACTGCTGATTTCCCTGCGTCATAAATGCATTATGATTGGCATCCATATGTTTGCCATGTAAAATCAACTCTGTTACAGAGCCTTGATCACGAACTTCAATGTCTTGAATCACAGCACTCGTACCTGCACTGGCTTTTTGCTGACTTTTTGCACCCGAAAAATGTACAACCAGCGTGTGATTATTTTCCTGAATATCATACGTAAGAACTTCACTCAAGCTTACTTCAAGACGAACAGCTCCCTTATCACTCACAGGGTAGACGCGCGTCACACCTTTACCAGTTGATTTCAAGGCTTCAACTCCACCAGCCAGCGTCGTATCTGGAAAACTTAAAATCAACCTCGGCGGCCCGTCCAAGTCAAACACTTGATAGTTTAGTGCGCCATCACCCTCAATGCGCAAAACATCGCCATCACTGGAGTCCAATAGTGTCATCTCAGTAATTTGTGCTGCTTGCGCTACCGAAGTCATGCCTAGTGTTACAAATAGCACACATACTGATACCAAGTATTTTAAAAAGTTGCCTTTGCCATTCATCATGATTCCACCTAGTTGATTTTTATTCACCTTCGACTCCTAACACTCACCTGCGCTTGCGAGATTTTTTTGCTGTATCATCAGATTTTTCAATGAAACGATAAGTAATCACATTACCCTCAACTAATAACTCACCAGCAGCTGTGCCCGGTCTTATGCTTAAATTTTTAATTGCCACAATTCGAGGCATCTCGCCCACTCTCTTTAAAAAAGTTAGTAGCTGGCGGTATGTCCCTTTCACACTAATGTCCACGGGAACTTCTGCATAAATTTGTTTGACGCTTTCAGTCTTTGGTATAAATTTGGAAAATTCTAAAGAAGAGTCTTTTCCCGCCCATGTTACACTCTCTAACAAATCAGGAATTTGAGACTTTTTAGGCAACATATTTAGCGCAACTTTTAGTTGTTTTTTAAGCTTCGCAAATTCTGCTCGTTTTTCAGGCAAGTCCTTGGCTAACTTCTGGTTTTTCTTCAATATAATGCGCTGCTGTTCAACTTGTGCTTGCTGGCTTTCAATATCTTGTTGAAGTGGTTGCCATGCCAAAAAGAAATACCCAGCAATAATTACAATTACAATTACAATTACAGCAACCACCTTTTGCCATAGAGGCAACGGCAACAAGGGTCGCAAAAAGTCCATATTCAAGGCATCTGCATTCATTTCTTGCCACCTTCAGAACTGGTTTCTTGTTTATCGAGCACTCGCTTGAGTGCCATTCCAAACTCCCGTACTGCCACGCCATCAACCGTTTTACGTACAATCAGCTGCAATGAAATACTATCAAATAAAGGCGATTCATCCAAAGCCCTCATAAAATTTGCGACAGCCTTGTTACTTTCACCGAGGCCGCTGATTTTCAATTGCCCAGAATTGTCCGAAATATTTGTTAACCACACATTTTCAGGCACTGCTTCCGATAGACCAAACAACGTCTTCAATGAATCAAAGCGACCCTGTTGAAGCTTATCCACCAATTCCAACTTACGCTCCACATCAGCCCGCAACACGTTTAAATTTGCTATTTTACCAATCTTTTTCTTTAATTCTACATTTTGAGCTTGCAATTGCCCAAACTCAGTTTGCAAATCAGCCAGCTGTCCATTTTCATACGTATTTACAGCCACCAATAGAGCCGCAACCAAGCCAACAGAAGCAAACAACCAAGCCAAATGCTGCACAATTTGATTTTTGCGCCGCTCAGGGCGATAGGGGAGAAGGTTAATCCGAATCATGTGTCAAAACTCCTCAACGCAAGCCCTACTGGCACCATCATCATAGAGCCAATGCGAGCCAAATACTCCTGATCAAATTTCTTTTTATTGATTGTTATTTTATCAAACGGATTTACCACTTCTGTTTTAATACCTAAGCGCTGCTCCAGCTCAATAGCAATCTCAGGCACCAATGCCGTTCCTCCAGTCAAATACAACTTTTGCACAGGATCTTCAGCGTGATTGGCTGCATAAAAATCAAGTGAACGAACCAGCTCCGAAGTCAAGCCTACATAAAAACGTTCAATCGCCTCAGGACTAACATCATGGAAAGCCGTCTTCTTCATTTCCTCTGCGGCCTGATAACCCAAATTGTGCCCTTTTTGAATCTCTTCGGTTAAATTTTGGCCGCCATAAAACTGATCACGCACAAATGCCATCTGCCCATTTCTTAAAATATTAATATTCATCAGGTTGGCGCCAATATTAATCAAACCAATCGACTGGCTATCTTCATCATCAAACGATTCAATTGCCGCATCATCATTAATCAAACCCAACATTTCTGCCGCATTTTCCAATGCAAAAACAGCGCAGTCCACACATTTCGCTTCCAAGCCTGCTTCATTCAAAACCAATTGATAATCATCAACAATTTCTCGTTTACATGCAACAAGCACAACTTCCATCTGCCCTGCATCTGCCGGATCTTCACCAAGAATCTGAAAATCCAAATAAACATCGTCTATATCATAGGGGACATGCTGATCAGCTTCGAATTCAATCTGTGGCTCCAATTCAAATTCTGTCGCGATTGGCATATTTACAGTTTTAATAATCACCGCATTTCCTGATACTGAAATTGCGGCCTTACGTACAGATGGCCTAGCTTCTTCAAGGGCATCAAGCAATGCCTGAGATACTGCCATAGAATCAATAACTGTATTTTCAACAATCGCATCGCGAGGCAGCGGCACAACGGCCATTGCCTTTAACTCATAGCCTGACCGAGTACGAGCCAACTCCACCAGCTTCACCCCAGTTGAGCTAATATCAATCGCTATTAAGCTTTCATTCCCTGAAGAAAAAATACTCACTTGCCCTCCCAGCTTAATGTTCTACCAGCGCATACAGTTGTAACGTAGCTATAATATAAAGGAAAGTCAAATTCTATTTAGTCTTTATTCGTTTTACCCACCCCTCTTCAGCATCCACCTCCCTTCAAAAAGAAGAAGAGAGGCAGAAAGCAAAGAGCTTGTGCGAATTCAATACCTACAACTCAGTGTAGCTGCTCCCAAGCAAACCTGCGTAGCACTGAACTCAGCGTCGATACACTTGAATTATCAACCGCCTGAGGGTCAAAGACCACCACAGCATACCCCGTCGAGTTGGAATGCTCGCCCCCGCGCGCAAAACCGAACCCTGTAATGATCGAGCCATTGAAATAGCCTGTGCCAGGGTCAGCCAAATTATCTTCTGCACCCCAAGCCATTGGACCTGGTGTGTAGACTGCCCCAGAGATATTGCTCACATACTGAATCTGCATGAAACCACCAGAATAGATAAAGGCTGGAATATCCGCCCACTTACTGGTTAGCAAGGCATAGTTACCAGCCCCCTCTTCCGTATAAAAATACTGATGATCTTCCGCATTGATAGCTATCAATGCTTCAGCCTTAGCTCTCAATGATGTGAATCTAGCGGGGGTCTGTAGACTGTAATCAAAAGGAATATCCGCTTGGCTAAACGGCGAACCTTTGTTGCCCAACGTCGAATCCGTAATAGTCTGAGCCGCTAGCGTGTCCGTGCCAACAAGCAGCTCATTCCAATCCGCTGCTTTTAAATCAAGCATTGTTAGCGCCACCTTCCAGCCATGCATGTACCCACTAGGGAACATTAAATGGAATTTATCACCATCGTTATTCGGCCCTGTACCCGCTGGTGCTAAAGTACAATCCTGTGAACCCACACAGTAATCACTGGACATATTGGCTGGAAACTCCGCCATTGGCCACTGGTTCGGGTCATTATCATTCGCTGTAGCACGCGCTAGCTTATAATAATATTCTAATCGTGTTCTATAGGCAGTAAAGTAACTTGGAGTATTCGCTCCAATACCACCCGATGTGCGTACAGAATCACCAATTTCATAAAGCTTCGAAACACTAGCCGTGTTAGGGTTCATCAGCTCCATACGCCCATCTTGTTTCGCTGTCGCCCCTGCCACCGATGGCACCATACCTTCAATCATTGGAAAATTACCATTCGTCGGGCTAGCCAAATTGATCGCTCCAGACCCGTTCATTGTAATGCCAGGAAAAGCAGACAGCGAAGTACCCGATGCCATATTAGGAAGTGCAGGGTTAATCAATTCAGGCACCTGCATTTCAGCCTTACTTTCACCATTTTCCAAGTTCGTTAAGATGTGCTCCCCTGTAGCTGGGTCGAAGCGCATATTTGCATTATCATCGGCAAAAAAATCAATCATTATGCTACCGTAGACAATTAACTTAGCGCTGCTGCCAAGCTGTCCATCGGCATCAATTGTTGTCGGTGAGCCTGTATAGTCAGTCGCAGTCGAACCTGTACTCCAGATAAGTTTTTCACCCGCATCCTCTGTTTGATACAGTTGCACGTTCGCTGCTACACCATTTACGCTGCAGGTGCCGCTGCCATCCGTTCCTGTCTGAGCAATAGCTGGATACATCACTCGCACAAGCCCGAACATTGGAATGGCATTGGCAACATTATACTGAAATTCAGTAAACGTTAATCGCCCTGTTACTGGTGCCGTAGAGCCTGAAGGCACAACTGTCCGGCCCGTATACACTGAAGCTTTCAAAGCATTAGCCTTACCACAAAATTTTCCACCGTTACTTGCCCGACACGTAAATTGCTCCGCACCCCAGCGAATGGCGTCTAAATCAAAAGCTTGTCCCGATCCATTAAGAAAGTTTAACTGGCCGGGAGTTCCTAACATTCTATCGTTAACGAGTTTATGAGGCAGCAGTCCAGTAGGCATATTGGGTGCACTGGGCGTGGTTAGGTCACGTGTCACATTCGCATAATCCACACGCATATTGCTGACACTTTGGTGCCCTGAATAGGCAATCAATGGGTCGATATTATATACAGCAACTGTACTGGTATTCTCAGAATTCCCCACTGGAAACTCAACTTCAAATTCAGGACATTCACGCCCACTAGAACCATCGAGAGCGCAGCGCCCTACCGATGTATTCGAGGCAAAAGCCACGCCCGAAGGGATGTTTACCTGGGTCCCCACTGGGCTCGCATAAATTGCATATTGAGCCTGCGTTGCTTCAATCATCCATTCAGGGGTTCCTGTAGGTGTTGGCGCAGTTATCACTGGTGATGTCGGAGAGTGCTCACCCACAGCACCAAATGGAAGACGATCTGATAGAGTCGTTGAGCCTGCAGCGCCGTTGCACAAATCTGCCCAATAAGCGGTATTCGGCACATTGGTAATCGCCGAAATTCCATTAGGTGCGTGTGTTGTTGTTCCCTGTATTTCGCGCTGTAACGATCTCGCATTGCCTGCACGCGCCAACGAATAAACAACAATATTACAATCTGGGCAGGCGGCTGTGTTAGCAGTCACATATGGGTAAGTAGGATCTGTTTGTTTGGTAAAGCTAGCCGCCCATAAGGCCACCTGCGGGTCATTTGTGCCCCCCCACCCAGCAGCAGCAGGCACCAGACCTGCCGGTGTAACATCATACACGCGAATATTATTATGGCCTGTCACGTAAGCATCGACTGCCGTAGTGTCAGCTCCCAAATCAGACATTTGATTAGGCGTCATTGTTTCATCATACATACCAGAGCTCGCTGTCCCTGCCTCCACCGCTGTACTAATAGCAGCTTTCTCAGCCGCTCTTACACCCTTCCAGTCTGAGTAATTTTGCGCCAATCCAGACTGACCCGCCGATAAAGCTTTTGCCATATCTACAGATGAAGCTGAAACTTTGGTCTGAACATTTGTCTTAAACATTGCCGCCACACCAACAAGCGTCAAAACCGCCAAAATAACAATCACACTAACGAGGATAAATCCTTCTTCCTCTCCGACTAGTTTCTTTCCATATTCTTTTCTCATTTTAAACCCCCTCCTTCTTTTTTATTTTTACACACAACTTACTGCACCACCGTTCCAGGGTAGCCTTGCGCATAACGCCATATACGCTTGCGCTTATCACTCGTAGTACGCACATCCACACCTGTCACATCCAAAAACGATCCTTTCTTATAACCTGCATCCACGCCCATCTCGATCAAAACTGTATAACCGGGGATACCACTCACCACTGTATTTTGTGAATCTCGACCTGTCATGGGCGAAAGTCCCACAGGAGCCCCAGAAGGCACAGCAGCACCAAGCGATGGCAAGACCCCATTTGTATCTGTAAACACTTTGAAAAATGTCACATTTTCCAGAATCGGGTTAAAGCCAGCCAATGGTGTTGCGCCATTGCACACATTTGCAACAGGGTATGCTCGATTGAAATAGATTATATTATTTCTGTATAAATAACAACGCCTAGAGCGATAGTTATTCGCCGAATTGCTAGCATCCCATACTCTAAAGGAAAGCGCTACCGTAGTTGGAGTTGCCCCAATCCCATCCACAGTGGCAACATTTGCTAAGCTATCAGCCCCCTGACTACGCAATGAATTTCGAATATCCGCCACTATATAATTAATGCCAAATTCCAAATCTTGAGAAGAGTCCATTCGCTTGTTCTGATAGTTATATTCAGAATTTTGCTGCGAAAAACTAAAAATAAGGCCGCCTAAAACCACCATCACAACAAGCATCGTCACTAAGAGTTCAACCAATGTGAAGCCTTGCTGGCTCATATCATACTTACTCTGCATTGAATTTTTCATAGCGTTACCTGTGAAGTTAAGCTTACCGTTTTACTCACCCCATGCTCTTGCCACACAAGGCTTACACCAACCAATATCAAACCACCAATTACGGGTGACTGGCCAAGCGTGATCGTTGGTGTGTAAATACTTTCCTTACTACCATTAGGGCACGTTCCCTGCACCCCAGTGTTTCCAGGGGAACAAAGCTGCATATATGCAAGAGACTGTGCACTACCCAGAGTAAAATTCGGTGCTACGCTGGCTTTAATATTACCAAGAATTGATTGCGCTTTGGCAACCGCATCCATGCGATGTTCGCTCTGCTGATTGGTACGAATGGTCATAATCATCATATTTGCCAGCCCTAATAACACAACCGATGCCACAAGCATCGCAACCATTGTTTCGATCAATGTAAAGCCCTTCTGTTCAGTGTTCAATATCATCATGGACATGTCTCCCTCGCCCTAATCCTGCCTGTCACCCCATTAAGCACCAAATAATAAGCCGGCAACAAGGCCCCTCCATTAGGCCGCACCACCACCGCATTCTGGCCTGCGGCAGCTGAGCCAGAGGCCGCTCCCGTTGATCTGAACGTCATTGTATTATTTGGAATTCCCGGCGGCACCCCTGCACATCCGGTATAAGTATAGGCCTGCAAGTTCACACCACTATACGTCCTGGGCGCCCCCCACAGGGGTGAAGTTACTGTATTGGCATTGAAATCAAATGTTACTGAGGCATCAGACCCAGTGGATAACGCATGCAGCCGCACTGCCGTAAGCACACTGCGAATTTCCTCCGCCGCCGATTTAACCCGCGTCTTTTCCCTTAAGGACCCCCATGCTCCTGCTGCAATGGCCATAAGAATCAATCCGATAGCAATCGTCACCATCATCTCAATTAATGTGAATCCATGTTGACCAAAAAACGGCCTTTCATTATTGCTCAGTCCCTTCATAGTGCCAATCATCCCCTACTATTCTACGCTGTTCTGTGACTCGCATCACTATACAGACATAAAATTACAAGCATACCGTAAAATATTCAAATCCAATGTTATTACGATAAATAAGCTACTGTCTAAACCATCCATCTTCAATTAGGTTACGCGAATGCGTATATTGATTACCTTTTTGAAAATCAGTCTATCTTTCACCTTGCTCGCCGCCCTTACTGCAACTATAGGCTACATTTACTTTTCAAGCAACCTTCCCAATTTAACCAGTCTATCGGTTTATCAACCGCCATTGGTTTCACGCATATATAATACTCAAGGGGATTTATTAGCTGAATATGCGGATGAACACCGTATTTTAACCCCCTTTAACGAAATCCCTAAAAAAATCCGCGATGCTTTTCTTGCCGCAGAAGACCAACAGTTTTACAATCATATAGGCATTAACCCTGCTCGTATCGCCTCTGCCATGTTTGCCAATATTATGGCTGGTCATAAAGTCCAAGGCGGCTCAACCATCACTCAGCAGGTTGCCAAAAACTTTCTCCTCACATCCGAGCGCACCTACACACGAAAAATCAAGGAAGTTATTCTTGCTCACCGCATTGAAAAGTCTTTCTCCAAAAAAGATATTTTATATCTTTATTTGAACCAAATTTACCTCGGCCGCGGGGCTTATGGCATCACATCTGCTGCCTGGCGTTACTTTGGCAAACGCTTGGATGAGCTAACACTATCCGAGTGCGCCATGATTGCCGGATTACCCAAAGCCCCTGGGAAATATGCGCCGCATCTTAACCATGGTTTAGCCCTCAAGCGCCGCAATACTGTTCTCTATTTGATGGAGCGCAGTGGTTATGCCAAAGCCCTAGATGTCGCCCAAGCACTTAAAGAGCCGCTTACCGTCACCCCCTTACCTCACAACCACCTTCGTGACGCATACGCTGAAGAAATTCACCGGCAGTTGGTCAAACAGTTTGGGCTTCGCACCCTACGACGCCAAGGCTTAAGCGTTATTGTACCATATAACGAACCAGCCGAAGCATCTGCCATTCGCTCGATTCGCAAAGGTGTGCTGGATGTAGAGCATCGTCAATTTTACCGCACACCAACACAACATGCCCCCGAAACATGGGCAAGCACTCTCGAAACTTGGGCCAAAGATCAACAGAACTCAGCCAGCCCCTTGGGCAGCGATCAAATTATTCCCGCTTTGGTTGAAAAAGTCTTAGCCAATGGCGATTTACAACTCAATGATGGCAAGCAACAGTGGAAATTAAACAAACCAAAGTGGCGGTGGGAAAAACTAAAATCTCCAGAACATCCAAACAAGCGTTCCAAACACCCTCGTACATGGGTTGCTGGCGATGAAGTTTACTTGCAAGGTGATGACAAAGGGGGGGTACGCCTAACCCAAAAACCATCCATTGAATCTGCCCTCTATGCCATTGATTTAGAGAAAGGCACCGTCCTCGCTCGCGTTGGGGGATTTGACTTTAAATTTGGCGGTTTTGACCGTGTTTCACAAGCCCGACGTCAACCAGGCTCTGCTTTCAAACCCTTACTTTATGCCACTGCCATGGAACAAGGATTTACCCCTGCCAGCATTGTTATGGACACGCCCATGGTCTTCGATGCAAATAATGCCGACAACTTCTGGCGACCTGAAAACTATAAAAATAAATTCGCAGGCCCTGTCACCCTGCGCAATGCACTGGAACACTCACGCAATCTATCCGCCATCAAACTCTTGCAAGACGTCGGCATACGAACATTCACAGATAAGCTTCGGGATTTTCCTTTTGATCATACATTCCCAGCTCAACTTGCTATTGCACTAGGCGCAACCGAAGCCCCACTTGAACAACTCACCGAGGCTTACATTCCTCTGGCTAGTCACGGTCAAAAATGGAAGCCTGTTACCATTCAACAAGTACAAGACCGTACAGGTCGCACGCTACACCGCTCGGTAGCAGGGCACCGCTGCCAAGTTTGTCATATTAGCCCTGTCCTATCGGCGGGCGAAGGCATGCGCCCTGCAGAACAAATTCTTGATCCAACCAGCGCGTTCTTAACTACCAATATGCTAAAAGGTGTGATTGAACGCGGCACAGGCCGCCGAGCACGCCCTATAGGCCGTCCCGCTGCAGGCAAAACTGGCACGACCAACAATCAAGTCGATGCATGGTTTATTGGCTATACAC
>Ga0316203_1000902_pt1 | contig 26291 bp, 20 predicted proteins | sample 6monrhotite_MG_FD_204940 | JGI IMG/M metagenome (GOLD analysis project Ga0316203, IMG submission 204940) | Microbial mat bacterial communities from mineral coupon in-situ incubated in ocean water Damariscotta River, Maine, United States -... | ecosystem: Environmental > Aquatic > Marine >... | reverse complement strand
GTCCATAGTTTCGCCTCATCGCGCCTTACCAACTACAAAATTCAATTCATAATTTCTCCTCTCAGAATTTCTCCCCCCGTTTTGCACGCGCTCGCGGGCTTAATGACAGGAGCAGCCCGTAAGTTGGGGTGAGGCACGAACCCCAACATGATCGTGGATAGGATATAGTGGAAAGGTTTACTGTGAATTAAGGACAGAGTCACGCTGTTAGCTTTTTTACTGCGAACACCATCATTCACCCTAACGCGTAGTTAGTAGTTAACAGAATCACAGAGCCAAAAATGAATCCACTCTCATCAAAATTATCAGTACGCCAACATGACTTTATACTTTTTTTCATCATGGGTGTTTTGGCGGGTTGTGGGCTTATTTATGAGTATTTGCTGTCACATTATGCGGGGCGTATTTTAGGCGCCGTTGAGCAAGTCATTTTTGCCATGATTGGCGTAATGATCGTGGCTATGGGGCTGGGTGCTTTTGCAGCGCGTATTTTTAAATCGTATTTTAACGCTTTTGTCTGGCTGGAAGTCAGTATTGCCTTAATTGGTGTCAGTTCGGTACTGGTGTTAGCCGCGACAACGGCATTGGCAAATATATTGCCGCAAATTCTGATGGAAACATTTTTGTTACCGCCCGATTTAATTCCGCGTGGCGGCATGATCCTCTGGGCACATAAAATAGCTTCTATCATGCCTTATCTGGCCGGTTTTATTTTAGGGTTTTTTATTGGCATGGAGATCCCTTTAATTGCCAGTATCCGGGAAACTATTTATGGTGAACACGTTGCGCATAATACCGGTTCGGTCTATGGCGCAGATTACATTGGGGCTGGTATAGGCGCGGCCATTTGGATTCTGTTTATGCTGAGTTTACCTCCCACTACTGCTGCGGTGATCACCGCTAGCGTTAATCTGCTCATCGGTTTGCTATTTTACACCGTGTATCGAAAGCGCATTCATTTTGGAGTATGGGTCATCAGTGCGCACTTTCTGGTGGGTGGCATTGTCATAGCGATTGCTGTCAATGGCGTAGATTGGGATAACGCCATGGAAGATTTACTTTACAAGGATAAAATTATCTTCAGCTATAACACCGAATACCAGCACGTTACCATTACCGAGCGTATTATGGACCCGGCCAAGCCAAAAATTGTTTCAATGTTTATTAATGGCCGTTCGCAATTCGCCAGTAACGACGAAATTATTTACCATGCAATGTTGGTTGCACCGGTAATGCATGCCTCCGCTCGCCATGACAATATTTTGATTATCGGAGGAGGAGATGGCCTGGCGCTACGTGATGTGTTGCGTTGGCAACCACAATCAGTAGATCTTGTTGATATTGATGCGGCTATTGTCGAATTTTTTACTACGCCCCGCATTGATAAGGGAAAAGTGGTTAATCAGTCGCTACTGGACTTAAACCAGCATGCTTTCAGTGATCAGCGGGTGCAAACACATTTTGGCGATGCTTATCTGAAAGTGGATGAATTTATTCAGCAGCAGCGTTTATATGATGTCATCATCGTGGATTTGCCCGACCCCAGTCATCCGGACCTGAATAAATTATACTCTGCGCGCTTTTACGCCAAACTTAAAACATTGTTAACCGGTGATGGTGCTATGGTAGTGCAATCCACTTCGCCTTATCATGCCAAAAATACCTTTTTATCCATCGGTAAAACGGTGAAATACGCGGGCTTTATGCATGTGGAGCAATATCACCACAATGTACCCAGTTTTGGTGAGTGGGGCTGGACCATTGCTACCACAAATGGTGTCTCCGCCAAGGCCCGGCTGGCACAAAAAGACCGTTTGGAGGTGGATGATGGCTGGTCCACACGCGGTGTTTTATTGGCCGCATTTGAGTTTAATCGACATTTTTTTGATTCGATGAAAAGTATAAAAGTCAATAGAATCAACAATCATGCAGCCTATCAGTACCACAAGGCTGACTGGGAAAAACAGCAGGGAATATATATTATCGACAAGTAATTGACATAATATGTCCAGAAGACATATTATGTCTCACCCCTTGGATACCGGAGGAAATATGAGCACTGAAAAGTTAGAGCAATTGATGAAGGGTTTGACTGAAAACTCATTGGCAGATGGAGTTGGCCTGTCGGTTGAAATGTTTGATACCGAAAATACAGTGGCCTGCATCAAAGTAGAAGATCGGGAAGAATTCCCCATCTACATGACCGCCGATGAAGGACAGATACTGTGCATCAGCTATCTATTTGGCGATGAGCAGGTCGACCCAAACAAACGTGCCGCCATGGTAGAAGCCATGTTGATGATGAATGTTTCAATTCCATTGTCAGCATTTTCTAAAATTGGTGATCAATACATTATGTTTGGTGCACTGTCACCCAAAGCCAGTATGGATGAGTTATTACATGAAATAGAGCTGCTCAGTGACAATGTGTTAGAAGCCATTGAAGCAATATCAGATTATTTAAAGGAGGCTGCATAAGCCATGGGTATATTTAACAAATTAATGACTGCCGTGCGCGGCGGTGCAACGGAAGTGGGTGAAGCGATTGTTGACTCACAGGCCATTCGTATTCTGGAGCAGGAAATACGTGATTCGAAAAAAGCGCTGAACGATGCCAAAACTGGCCTGACATCGATTATGGCTGAAAAAATGGGCGTTGATCGCAAAGTAAAAGATCTTGGTACCAAAATTACCGAACACGAAGCTTATGCGATGCAGGCGATGGACAAAGGCGATGAAAATCTGGCACTCGAAATCGCAAATAAAATTGCTGAATTGGAGCATGAACTGACTATTCAACAAGGCATACGCGATGGTTACGATTCCAAGGTCGCCAGCCTGAAAAAAATGATTCGTCAGAGTGAACGAAACATTCAAGCCATGGATCGTGAAGTGTCGGTGGTTAAAACGACGGCGAAAGTACAAAAAGCCAATGACTTAGCCTCCGCCAAATTTTCGGGCTCAAATTCATCGCTGAACAGCGCAACGGATTCGCTTGAACGCATCAAGACGCGCCAGCAAAAGCGTGAAGATCAGGCGTCGGCGGCAATGGAGTTGGATGCCGATGAAAACGGTGATGACCTGCAAGCCAAGCTGAAAAGTGCCGGTATTGTTGACTCAGGTAGCTCAGGCTCATCGATTCTGGATCGATTGAAAAAACAGAAGGGACAGAGTTAGCCATGGGGCTATTTAGATCGATACTGGGTGGTGGCGAACAGCCACCACCCCCTCGCACCATTGAATCCCCAAAAGACTTACAACCCGGGGATATGCTGAAAATGGAATTTTCGGAGCAACCACTAATATCCGGGCAAACATTAAAAGTGTCCGAACAGGTGTTTTATGACATCAGCGCCGTCGAAAATTGCAAGGTGGTTTCCATTCTGGAAGGCGTTGATCAACGTGTATTATTATCCGCTAGCACAGTAAACCCGGATCGACCTCTGGAAATAGCAACAGCCGTTCTACCCGAAAAAGTATTTGAAATTTTTGGCCGTGATCCGTTTGTTGCCATTTTTGAAGAACCCGACAATACGGATCATCGAATCCAGCGTCAGACCAATGTAGCGCTGAATGAGCTGCAAGGTTTTGTCGGCGACTGTTATTTTCAAGAGCGCACCAATGAGGCCTATCGTAGCAAAAAAGATTGTCGTAATAACACATTAACAGATGCTGACTGGGAAGGGTTTGATTACAAACTAATGGTCACCGATGATCGATGCCATGCCGTACGCATTGAAGTGTTTGATGGTGGTCGCACCGACGTCTATCTGATTGCTTATCTGGCATTAAATAAAGTAGAAGAATATTGGCTTGCGTAATATGACAGCAAAAAAAAGCATCCCTAGCGCCTGGACAAAGTCCGATAAAAATATTCGTGCCGTTCAGGTAATATTTGAACTGGAACAGGAGCAATTCAGGGCTGTACGCATTAAAGCCATTGAACAGAATTTAAGTCCGTCGGATTACATCCGTAATGTTGTCGGTTTGCCGCGAAAAAAACCCATACGGCCCAGGCTGAGCATTAGTTTGTCGGCCGAAGATTATGAAATATTAGCCAGACGTTATCAGTTAACGGCAGATATGAAAGAAAAAATTCGCGAAAAAATAAAAGAAGAACTGGTTAGCACGACAAAAAATAAGGCCCCGATTTGAGAACGTATCGGTCAGATCAAGTTAAAAAACACCCCTACCTTATATGCATTCAATACTACGTTATTTTATAAAGAAACGTGACCGGCTAAAACAGAGCGTACAGCATGATTTAATTCGTTCCATCAAAAATTCGTGTTTTCTGTTAATGCTTATTTTCATTTTGCACATTGGTTTTATGATGCATTACGAAGACTTAAGTATGGGGGACGCAGCTTGGTTGACGTTGACCACAGCCACCACAGTAGGTTATGGAGACATATCGGCTAGTACCACTCAGGGACGTATTGCCACCATTTTTTTGATTTATCTGGGCGGTATTTTTATATTGGCTAAAGTGGTTGGCGATTATTTTGATTATCGTTTTGCTGTACGCGAGCAAAAAACCAAAGGTCATTGGAGTTGGAATATGAACCAGCACATCGTCATTTTAAATACCCCTTCGCATTCTGGTGAACGTTACCTGCAACGATTGATAAAACAGTTCAGGGCAACCGCCCACTATAAAGACACCGTTATTTATCTGCTGACACGACAATTTCCACAAGGCCTGCCTGATTTTATTACCCAGCTTGATAATGTAGTGCATTACAACGGCAATTCCAGTAACCCGCAAGACTTAGTCGCCGTTTGTGTCGCGCAGGCCCGCGATATCATTGTGCTGGCGAAAGATGAAAATGATGAAAGCTCCGATGGCCGCACATTTGATATTTTACATCGTTTAAAAGATTTGAATGTCAAGGCCAACATCCTGGTTGAATGCGTTGAAGACAACAACCGCAAACGGCTTGAAAGTGCAGGGGCCAGCATTGTGATACGGCCAATTCGCGCATACCCTGAAATGATTGTGCGTGCCTTTGATGCCCCTGGCTCAGAGCGTATCATCGAAAACATGTTTAATAGTGAGGGAGACGAATATCGGCGCTACAATGTGGAAATAAGCGACATGGCTTGGTGTGATGTGGTGGCACGTTTAATCACACATGATGCAGGTATTGCAGTGGCCTACATTGACCGCCATAGTCATGAATTAGTATACAATCCACCCGCACGCTCAAAGCCGGATATACAGGCATTAATTACCATCAGCAAAGATAATAATATGCATGGTAATGATGATGTGAGAGCATTGATTTCACAGGAGTAGACAATGCAAACAAATAAATTGAGGGTATTCACTTATTCGCTTGGGCTTTTGCTGATAGTCACCTTGCTATCGGCTTGCGGCAACCGCTTTGAAGAACAGTTACGCGAGGCACACAAAAATGCGCAACTCAATCTGACGTATTTAAAAGATCAACTGGATGCCCGCGAATTAAGCAATGCTATATTACTCGACAAATACGCCAACACGCTAATTCGGCAAAAACCGGATTATGCGGATATCGCCACATTATTGAAGAAAGAAGCGACACCGCAAGGTAAAGCCTATACCACACTGAACAAGCGACTGCTATTAGTCAGCCTGACACCTACCAATACGGAAGCAGCCTCCAGCAGTTTGCAGGAATTACAATTAATCAATTCGGCGGCTGATGTCCATGAATTCAATAATAGTCTAGCCGATGTCGTCAATACGCTTGCCTCATTATCCGATGGCCAGCTTGCGGTAATTAATGTGCCGGCATCACAACAGGCCAGCGCCCAACAGGCCAATGCGCTGGTCGGCAATCCAGCCTACGGCAGCTGGAATCAGGGCAGTACTGGGCAATCTTTTTGGGCCTGGTATGGCATGTATTCCATGTTTAATAATGTCTTAGGTATGAATCGTTATAGCTACGATTCATGGTCATCACGCCCCCATTACAGTTATTACGGAAATTATGGCCGTAACCGTTGGGGTTCAAATGCCGACGTTGCTCGAAACCAAAATTTAAGCCAACGCCATCCCAGCAGGTATAACAAACCTAGTGCCGCAACCAACGCACGCTATGCGACAACCGCTAAACGCTCATCCAGCTATGGAGGGGCAGCATCAAAATCATCGTCAAAATCATCCTCATCCCGCTACAGCTCTTATGGCTCCAGTAGTCGAAGTTCGTCATATTCAGGCTCACGCAGCTTTCGCTCAGGCAAATAAGGAAACAAAAAATGTTCATGGATTTTGCTAATGTAGACATAGGTTTGGCATCTTATTATCTGGTGGATTTCCTGATTGCAGTGGCCCTATTAAGTGCAATGCGTTTTTTCGCCGGTCTGGTCGGTAATGTGTCCGCCACAAAGGAAATTTCATATAGTGACAACAAAGCCTTTGGCGTATCACTGGCAGGTGCCATGGTGGCTGTCAGCATTATGCTGATGGGGGTTGTTTCCGGTGATGCCGGTTATAGCTTAGCCAATGAAGCATTAACAGTGGTTTTGTTTGGCATCATTGGCATCATGCTTATGTGGTTAACACGTATCGCTTTTGATCGCGTCTCATTCCCCAGGCTATCGATTCATGATCAAATCATGAAAGGCAATATGTCTGCCAGCATCATTGATGCCTGCAACATGATTGCGACGGCCATTATTATCAAAGGCGCTATGGTTTGGGTCGATGGCGGCATAACAATGGCCATCTTTGCCGTCATTGTCAGCTTTATTGCCTCACAAATCATCATGGCTCTTGCAACCTTATACCGGGTCAAAGTCTATGAAAAACGCCATAGTCATAAAGGAAAACAGTTACACCATGCAATTGAAGAAGACAATGTCGCTTTGGCACTTCGTTTCAGTGCTTACCGAATAGGTATTGCCATCGCTGTGAGCGCAGCTTTCACTGCGGTGGAATATGAGGCCGATGCTTTCCTGCTCGTTTTTATGTTGTGGTTTATTGTTGCATTGGTTTTATTTATCTTATTAACGTTAATCGCCGTGGTGATTCGCCATGGTGTCTTGCCTCGCATTAATGTCGGAGAAGAAGTCGGCGAACAAGGTAATATTGCTGTCGGTGTCATCGAAGGCAGTATTTACATCGTAGTCGGTTTATTATTGGCCGGACTCATTGGAGCCTGATTTTTGTCAAAAGCACAATGACACTCACCTCTCGACAGCAACTCATTCTTTTTATCGCTGCCGCCTTTATTGTTGATTATTTGCCATTCATCAATTTACCCTTTTTGTGGAGTGAAACCTTTTTCCATGAAATAAGCCATGGGCTTGCGGCACTCTTAACGGGTGGCATGATCCATAACATCACTTTGTCTTTTAACGGTTCCGGTGTCTGCACCACGAGTGGTGGCTCGCGTTTTTTAATCAGTTTTTCAGGGTATGCAGGCAGCGCGCTATGGGGGCTGCTTATATACAGTGTTGCGAATACCCTCTCCAAAAAAAATGCAAAGCTTATGGTTGGAATAATGCTACTGATGCTGGGTGCAACATTACTGTTATGGGCGCGTACTATATCAACCATTATTATTCTACTGATTTTATTGCTGCTCTATACCTTACCGCTGGCAAAATCATTATGGTTCAGTGTTAAGTTTTTTATTCAGTTAGTGGGCGTGTTTGTCATGCTCGATGCCATTCGCAGTCCATTATATCTACTGGATGGTCGCGACCTTGGCGATGGCGCCAGTCTGGCACAATTAACCGGTTTACCTGAATTTTTCTGGGTGATCTTGTGGTTTGTTATTGCGGTCGGTTGTTTGTATCTCCTGTGGATAAACCCCGGTGACAATAAAAAAGCCGTGCATTGAGCTACAACAATAATAACCTATCGGGACAAAATACTTGTGCAGGCATCCTCCCGGCATGGGCCGGTATTTTTGTTACTGGCTGGGTAGTGCCATATAATGGCGGGCGGTGCCCACCTTGCAAATTGACCCAGGTTGAAAATCATGTCGAAAATAAATGTTAAAAAAGTTGTGCTCGCCTATTCTGGCGGGCTGGATACCTCCATCATTCTTAAATGGTTGCAGGATGAATACAACTGTGAAGTGGTGACTTTCACCGCTGATATCGGTCAGGGCGAAGAAGTCGGTCCCGCACGAACCAAAGCACAGGCAGCGGGCGTCACAGAAATTTATGTGGACGATTTACGCGAGGAGTATGCACGTGATTTTGTGTTTCCCATGTTTCGCGCCAATGCCGTTTATGAGGGTGAATATCTGCTGGGCACCTCCATCGCACGACCGCTGATTTCTAAACGCCAAATCGAGATTGCTAATGAAACCGGTGCCGATGCGGTATCGCATGGCGCTACGGGCAAAGGCAATGACCAGGTACGCTTTGAGCTGGGTTACTACGGCCTCAAACCCGATGTGCACGTTATCGCCCCCTGGCGTGAATGGGATCTTAACTCACGTGAAAAGCTCATGGCTTATGCCAAGGCACACAATATCCCCGTGGAACAGAAGCGCGGTACGAAATCGCCCTATTCCATGGATGCCAACCTGTTGCATATTTCTTATGAAGGCGGTGTGCTGGAAGACCCCTGGGCTGGTCCGGAAGATGACATGTGGCGCTGGACAACGTCACCGGAAAAGGCACCAGATACGGCAACAATTATCGAACTGGATTTTGAAAAAGGCGACATCGTTGCCATCGACGGGCAGACCATGAGCCCTGCGCAAGTGATGGAACACCTCAACAAAGTCGCAGGTGCCAATGGCATCGGCCGCGATGACATTGTGGAAAACCGTTACGTAGGCATGAAATCGCGCGGCTGTTATGAAACACCGGCAGGCACGGTTATGCTCAAAGCCCATCGTGCCATCGAGTCCATTACACTGGATCGTGAAATAGCACACCTGAAAGATGAACTGATGCCACGATATGCCACCTTAATTTACAACGGTTACTGGTGGGCACCAGAACGCAGGATGTTGCAAAAAATGATTGATGCTTCCCAGATAACCGTCAACGGGCGGGTACGGCTCAAGCTGTACAAAGGCAATGTTATTGTCGAAGGTCGTGAGTCCGCCACAAACAGCCTGTTCGATTCCAATATCGCCACTTTCGAAGATGACGAGGGTGCCTACAATCAACAGGACGCCGAGGGCTTTATCAAACTCAATGCCTTGCGTATGCGCATTGCTGCCAGAAAAAATACATGATTTCCCTATAAGCCATTGGCAATACTACTATTTTATGCTTAGATGCCGATGCGGTCGATAAACCCATGATTTTTCGCCTGGGCTCTAAGAGTAATCGTACTCGAAGGACCCAAGTATCACACTTCCCAAATTGTACAACGGTGATACCCGTCGGGGCCGACCGGGGTTTTACAGAAATTTAAATAGAGCTATTGCCCCGATTTTTATATCGGGGTCACCTTGGGAAGGGGAAGTTGTTTGCAGACGCTGCTAAATCTCGTCAAAGGCATTACCCAAAGGGAATTGCCCGGCATTACTATTGAGCCGGGTGAAGGGGTCGTCGCTCTCGACCAACAAGGATGTGTGTTAAGTGTTAACCCAGAAGCCGAGCGCATGCTTGGCTGGAAAACCGATGATATTGTCGGCGAAAGCTTCTTTTCTCTCGGTAAATTTTCCCTCAGCACTATCTCTGCCTTGGGTGCTGGCTCGCCATGTGAGACGTTAAAAACCGTTAACTGTCCTCACCTTAACGTCAATGCGAATATTCACTGCAAAGACGGCCTGCTGATCAATGTTGATTTTATGCTCACCACCCTGTTTGACTGCGATTTGATATCGGGCAAGCTGTTTATCTTCCGTGAGCACCGCAAAAAAATGAGTGAAACAGACATGCGGCATGCGCAGGAATTGGTAGAAACTGCAGCGAGCATCATGATCAAGCTAAATGCCCTTGGCGAGGTCGTTTTTGCCAATCGGCATGGCCAGTGGTTGCTTGGTGAAATGAATGATACTGATTTATTACCAGACTTTATTCGCACTCTGTTACTGGAAAACCCACACCATCTGGATCAACAAACCTTGTTAGACCATCGCTGGGTAGACAGTCAGGAAAAAGAAGTCTGCGTGGCTTGGTCAGTGTCTGTGCTCCGCGATGCCCGAGGTGACGTGGAAGGAGCCGTTTGTGTCGGTAATGACTTTACCGCTCACCATCATTCACTGAAAAACCAACTACATGAAAACCTTGTCATACAAAAAGTTTTTGAACATATTCGCGATGGTGTGATTACAGTGGATATCGAAGGCCGTGTGGAATACCTCAACCCCATTGCCGAACAATTGAGCGGCTGGAGCAGCGATAAAGCACGCGGGCAATTGTTGAAAGACGTTTACCATGTCGTCGATGAGTACAGCCTGGAAAGTGCGGACGACTTGGTGGTGCGCTGCCTGCGTAACCGTAGTAGCGCGAACGGCCAGGGCAGCCGGGTATTGTTGCGTCGGGATGGCTGGGAATTTACTGTACAGGATACGGCAACGCCGGTGCATAATATCAACGGTGAGATCACTGGCGCAGTGCTGGTATTTAATGATGTGTCTGAATTGCGCGGCATGGAACGCTGGATGGAATATGAATCCAGACATGATTCTCTCACCGGGCTGATCAATCGGCAGCAATTTGAAGAACATCTGCAAGCTGCATTACTTAGCGTACAAACCAGCGACGAACACCATGTGTTGTGTTATCTGGATCTCGATCAATTTAAATTGATTAATGATACTTACGGCCATCCTGCGGGAGACCGGTTGCTCAAGGAAATTTCCGGGCTGCTGAAAGAGTGTCTGGGTGACGACGACAGCTTGGCACGACTGGGGGGAGATGAGTTTGGCATCATTCTCAAACATCAGTCCCTGGAAGCCGCACGGCTCGATGCCAAAGCACTGTGTCGGACAGTGCGTGATTTTCAGTATGCGGGGCAAGACAAACCCTATGAAGTGGGAGTAAGTATTGGCCTCGTACCGATCACTGCGCAGTGGCACGATTTGGAGGAGATTATGCGTGTAGCGGATTCTGCCTGCGACGTTGCCAAAGAAATGGGGCGGAATCGTGTACATGCTTACGAACCACGCGACTTAGCTCTACGCCAACGTGAAGTGGAAATGCGCTGGATACAACATATCCGGCAAGCACTGAGTAAGGAACATTTTCAACTGTATTATCAAAATATTGTGCCCCTAGGCAGTGACCCAGAGCACGATACACATTACGAAATTCTACTACGCATGAAAAGCGATGATGGCAGAGTGATCCGCCCCACTGAATTCATTGCTGCTGCAGAGCGCTATCATTTAATGCCCGTAATTGACCGCTGGGTGATAACTCATGCACTGACGTTATTAAGCAAATACTTAGTGCATAGTGATCTTAACAGTATGTTCGCCATTAATATTTCCGGACAATCATTGGATGACGAAGAATTTTTGGACTTTGTCATGGCAAAACTTCACCACAGCGCCGTGCCACCAGAAATGATTTGTTTTGAAATTACCGAAACCGTAGCAGCAACCAATCTGGTGATGGTACAACGATTTATATCGGTATTGCGCGGCATCGGTTGTCGTTTTGCGCTGGATGATTTTGGCCGCGGCATTTCTTCATTTGCCTATCTCAAAAACCTTAAAGTCGATTACCTGAAAATTGACGGTATGTTTGTGAAAGACATTATCACCGATAAAATTGACTGCGCCATGGTGGAGTCTATCAATAATATTGGTCACATCATGGGTATACAAACTATTGCCGAATTTGTTGAATCACAGGATGTGCTGGAAAAACTCATTGAGCTGGGAGTGGATCACGTACAAGGTTATCAATTGGGACGTCCTCGCCCCATGCCGACTGCCCACTGATTTTTCCCGGCATTTTTACTGTACGCATTATCCTAAATTAATCAGTTAAACCTACTGCGAGCGCCTAAGGCACAGAACCTAAAGCGTTTTTCAGAACATGTTGAACTCACCGTATGGGTGATACGCTTTCGTCCAAAATAACCTGAAAAACACTTTATCTTCTGCACCTTAGTCACTCTCGCTACGGTTTAACTGATTAATTTAGGATTATGAAAAAAGCATGCTATTTTCTGTTGGCTCGTTTTTGTACACACAACAAATATTGTGATTCATCCGGTGCGCTATTATTGCGTTGCGCCTCCCACAGCGACTCACCCAAACATTCCATAATTTGATGCTCCACCTCGTGAATATCCTGTAAACGCAGCAATAATTTTTTGTGCGCCAGCACAATACCACCCGGTCGATCAGTCGCCAATTGCTCACGAATCGCAATGTGCATGCCCATATGCATGAAAGGATTGGCTTCGCCCATTTCAGGCAGGAAATCCTTATCCAGCGCATCTCCGCTTTGTTCCAGCAAAACGTGATATTCCGGGTGCAATGCGATCACTTCGGCGATCATTACCTCCAGTGGTTGCATCAGTTCACCGTCTTGTTGCTTACGCCAAGCATCGAAATACATCTGTCGAAGTTGATTGCGATCCTGTCCAAACATTATTCGTATACCTTTTTTTTATATTCACATAAATCTTCAATCACACAGGAACCACAACGCGGCTTACGGGCAATGCAGGTGTAACGCCCATGCAGAATCAGCCAATGGTGCGCATCAAGCTTGAATTCATCCGGCACAAATTTCAGCAACTTTTTTTCCACTTCCAGCACAGTTTTACCCGGCGCAATACGGGTACGATTAGCGACCCTGAAAATATGTGTATCCACTGCGATAGTAGGGTGACCAAAGGCCGTATTTAAAATCACATTGGCCGTTTTTCTCCCTACTCCCGGCAATGCTTCCAACGCGGCACGATTTTCCGGCACCACACTGTTGTGCTGTTCCACCAATAGGCGGCAGGCTTTGATAATGTGCTTGGCCTTACTATTAAACAGACCAATGGTTTTGATGTATTTTTTCAGCCCATCTTCACCCAGCGCCAGAATAGTGGCCGGGGTATTGGCGACTGGAAAGAGTTTGGCCGTAGCCTTATTGACTCCCTTGTCCGTAGCCTGAGCAGACAAAGTTACCGCCACCAGCAGCTCAAACGGCGAATGATACTGCAACTCAGTCGTCGGCTCAGGGATGTGCTGTTGTAAGCGCTGAAATATTTCTTGTCGTTTGTGTGAGTTCATGGCGCGAGCATTTTAAACTGTTTTTAGCCGCAGTGTTGTCATGTGGCTTACGTTATCGGACAGACTAACGTGCAGCTCTTTTTTGGTACGCACCGCCACAAACCTTGCATTGCTTGACGAAAAAAATGTCAAGCTTTTTTAAGCTTATGCACAATATTTTTTCTGGATGAAAATGTTCGTGCCACATATTGATAATTTTGACGCCAAGTCATTGATAGCTCATAACTCATTGAATAATATATAAAATATAATATGGTTAAAAAACAACCAATTTAAATATGACACTACTATTACAGTACGAAGTGATTTTTTACCACAGTTGTCCACAAAGTTATCCACAGGATTTGTGGATAACCAGGAAAGCGATTGCACGACAATCAGTTAGCGCCAAATGCTGATAATATCAGTGAGTCTCGATGACTAACATCGCACAGATTGGTGAACAGAAAAAAGAAAAGCCACAGTACGATCAGGTCTGATAAAGTGGCGCGAATGTCCGCAGTCAATATTTTTTTACGTGTCGCCATACCCTCCCCTTTACGTCGTTGCTTTGATTACCTTCCACCAACAGCTTACGACCTGCACACACTACAGCCGGGCATACGCCTGAAAGTACCGTTTGGGCGCACTACCGTGATCGCTGTATTGTTGGCAATCAGCAATGAGACTGACGTACCTCGATCACGCCTCAAACGTGTGAGTGAAGTGCTGGATACAACGCCACTGTTGTCGCGCCCACTACTGAAGTTGCTGATGTGGTCTAGCAACTATTATCAGCACCCTGTCGGCGAGGTGATGGGCAATGCCCTGCCTGCCTTGTTACGCCAAGGACATGCACCCGAGCTGAAAGGTGAACCCGCTTGGCAGTTGACGAATGACGGGCGTGCATTGGACTCATCAATACTGAAACAAACCCAGCATCGTGCTCCCCGGCAAGCTGCGCTACTGAAATTATTAAGCGCTGCACCTGATACTGCCGTGTCTGCACAATACATTAATGCTGTGCAGAGCAACTGGCGACCGGTGATGCGCAAGCTGATAGACAAAGGCTGGGTGGTGGTGACGGAGCATTCCTGCTTGTTGCCTCTGCCTGTTAACAAATTGACAACAGCCCCTCAATTAAATATTGCCCAGACTGAAGCGATTGCGGCTATTGCCGCAGGGCTGGGTAGCTTTGGTGTACATCTCGTAGATGGTGTTACCGGTAGCGGCAAGACTGAGGTGTACCTCGCGCTCATTGAATCCGTACTGGCACGAGGCCAACAGGTACTGATACTGGTGCCGGAGATTGGTCTTACTCCGCAACTGGTATCACGTTTCCAGCAACGCTTCACCGTGCCTATCGCCGTACTGCATTCAGGACTGTCAAATCGCGAACGCCTCTGCACCTGGCTAGCCGCCCGCAGTGGAGAAGCGGCTATTGTTATCGGTACTCGCTCGGCAGTGTTCACACCGTTTGCCAAACTGGGATTAATGATTCTCGATGAAGAACACGATACCTCGTTCAAACAACAGGAAGGCTTTCGCTATTCTGCGCGCGACGTGGCCATAAAGCGCGCCCATCTTGATGACTTGCCTGTGGTGTTGGGATCGGCCACGCCGTCGTTGGAAACGTTACACAATGCCCATCAGGGTCGTTATTCCCGCTTAGTGCTGGCAAAGCGGGCTGGCGCCGCGCGACCACCGGATATCAATGTGCTCGACGTACGCAAACAACCCATGTCCGACGGCTTGTCTACTGCACTGATTAATGCCTTGCGCCGTCATCTCGACAAAGGCGGACAGGCATTGGTATTTCTTAATCGGCGAGGTTATGCACCCACCATGTTGTGCCACGACTGTGGCTGGGTCGCCAAGTGCCGACGCTGTGATGCGAACATGACGATGTTCAATGGCAATACACGTTTGCGCTGCCACCACTGTGGCAGTGAACGACGCGCTGACTCATGTTGCCCGGATTGCCAAAGTAGCGAATTGCGGCCGGTGGGCGCAGGCACCGAGCGGCTGGAGGCCGTACTCAAACAGCAATTTCCGGATACCGGTATCGTACGCATCGATCGCGACACTACCCGCCGTAAGGGTGCCATGCAGAACCTGCTGGACAGTGTGCATGACGGCAGCAAACGCATTCTCGTGGGCACACAAATGCTGGCCAAAGGGCACCATTTTCCTGATGTCACCTTGGTCGGTATCGTAGATATTGACCAGGGACTGTTCAGCGCTGACTTTCGCGCCACTGAGCGCATGGCCCAGTTATTGGTGCAAGTCGCCGGGCGGGCAGGACGGGCAGAAAAACCTGGACAAGTGCTGATCCAGACCCATCATCCTGATCATCCTTTGCTGCAAATACTATTACACGAAGGATACGCAGCCTTCGCACAGGCTGCGCTGGAAGAGCGTCGACAAACACAACTCGCGCCCCACAGTCACATGGCCTTATTGCGCGCCGAAGCAGTGGATGAGCGGCTGCCGTTGCAATTTCTTAAACATGCCCGTCAACTGGCCGAACAGCTTGGAGCAGCCTTTAGCGCAAACTTTGGTGAAAGTCGTGTACAACTGCTTGGCCCCATACCTGCGCCCATGGAACGCCGTGCCGGACGTATTCGTGCGCAACTCTTGTTACAAGCCACAGAACGAGCGGCACTACACCATCTGCTGGAACCATGGCTACAACAATTGGAATCCGACAAACTGGGCCGCAAGGTACGTTGGTCCATCGACGTGGACCCGCAGGAAATGTTTTAACGTGGGAGAAACTTACCCAAAAGAGATTTTTTGTACGGCCACACACAAACGCCACTCTATACGAGTGGCGTTTGTGTGTCAGTCAACCCTGGATGAGGCCGATGGTTTTTACGCGTTATTTTTACGACGAAAAACACTGAAACCAAGCAACCCTAATGCTAACAGCGCAACAGATGAGGGTTCTGGCACGCTGGTTGCGCAACGATCCTGATTGATGGAGAAATTACCCACTCCCCAATACTCCGGGTCAATAGTCACGGAAGTAATGGCCGAACAACTGCCATTACTATTGCCTGCGTGAATACCAAAACTGGGGGTGTTGTTACGGCTGACATTGAACCAATGTTGGCTGTCGATTCCTAGTCCACTGGATTCTGCCGCAGTCAGCCATGCGTTGTTGCCCGTGCTCCCCAGATTAGCACCGACGCTAAAAGAAAAGGCGCGGGTATTTTCCGGCAGCAGGATTGTTATCAAATAATTGTTTGTTGTGTAGATATCATAATCGCTGGCCTCACCATTGTTCCACCAAGTTACATCGTCCGCCAAACGACGAGTCATGCCCAGGGGATTGCTGTTTTGGTCGAGAAAATTCAACGAACCACTGATGGGTGACATAACATTCATTGTGCTACCCCCCATCCCGTTGGTGATGGCAAAATCGGTCATAGCATAACCGCCGATTGTGGTAGGTGTTGCTGTGCCAGATGCATACGTATCAAGAATTAACACCGCAGATGCCTGTGAAGACAGACCAAGCGATGTGACTGCAAAAAGTGTGATAGCGATTAAATGTTTGAACATGATACTTCCTTACCCCAATTATGAAACCATAAGTTTGCTTCTTATTTAACCACAAAGCATACATCGTGCCATAAAAATTATTGCTATATTTAACAAAAGGATAATTGATTTTTTGGTGGGAATGCTCGCTACTTGTAAAGAATATCGACATGACAGGCTTGGTTGATTCTGGCACCAGCCTATACTCTCGGTTTGGCTTTTGATCAGAAACCGTCAATCATGTGCTGACCTATCGACGTGAGCGCATCTAGCGCAGAGGTTCTCCATCCGCAGGCACCAATAGTTTGTCCGATGGGCATTCAGTGGCGGAGTAGCAATAACCCCTGCTCGGTTGTCAGCACGAATGGCGCCGTTAAAATCAATACGGATGTCAACTTGTGCTTGCTTGCGCGCTCAAGCGATAATGCCGAGCTTTCCCCGCCATGATTGTCAACATGAAACAACAGCTCGCCTCCCTGATTCAAACCGCTATCGATACACTGAAATCTCAAGGCGTGTTGCCTGCAGATTTATCACCGAACATTCAGATTGATCGCACCCGCGATGCCAGTCACGGTGATTACGCCTGCAATATTGCGCTGATGCTGGCCAAGCCAGTGCGTTGTAAACCACGTGATTTGGCAGAAAAAATTGTTGCCGCATTGCCAGTTTCTGATCAATTGGCGAAGGTCGAAATCGCCGGGCCAGGTTTTATAAACTTTACACTCACTGATGCGGCGGCTTACGCCGTAGTGGGCGCGATACTGGAGGCAGGCGAGGCTTACGGACGCTCTACCATTGGCGATGGCAAATCCGTGCAAGTAGAGTTTGTTTCTGCCAACCCCACTGGTCCGCTGCATGTAGGCCACGGTCGTGGAGCGGCTTATGGCGCGGCGGTGGCAGATCTACTGGCAGCAGTGGGTTTCAGGGTGCATCGTGAATATTATGTTAACGATGCGGGTCGGCAAATGGATATTCTCGCCGCGAGTATGTGGCTGCGCTATCTCGACCTGTGTGGTGAAAATGCCAATGACGAACTCCCGTTTCCCGTTAATGGCTACAAGGGCGATTATGTGTGGGATATTGCTGCCACGTTACGGCGCGAACATGGAGATGCTTTTCGGCATGCCGCACAAATCGTACTGACGAATCTGCCCGCCGATGAAACCGATGGCGGCGATAAAGAACAGTATATCGATGCAGTGATTAACCGTGCCAAAGAATTACTAGGTGATGCAGCTTTCCGCACGGTATTTGATACAGGCCTCAACAGCATTCTCGACGATATCCGCCACGACCTCGAAGGTTTTGGTGTGGTCTACGAGGAATGGTTTTCCGAACGCTCGCTCACCGAATCGGGTGCTGTGGCGCGCGCCGTCGAACGTCTTAAGGGCGCTAATCACCTGTATGAAAAGGATGGTGCATGGTGGTTCCGCTCTACTGACTTTGGTGATGAAAAAGACCGTGTCGTGGTGCGCGACAATGGCCAGACCACCTATTTCGCATCAGACATCGCCTATCACATGCAAAAATTGGAACGCGGTTTTGATCGCGTCATCGATGTGTGGGGCGCCGATCATCATGGTTACGTGCCGCGCGTTAAGGCCGCGCTGACTGCGTTAGGTGACGATGCCGACAAACTTGATGTGCTGCTGGTGCAATTTGCAATTTTGTATCGTGGTGGCGAGAAAGCGCAGATGTCCACCCGCTCCGGCGAATTTGTCACTCTGCGTGAATTGCGCGGAGAAGTGGGCGACGATGCAGCACGATTTTTCTACGTGATGCGCAAATGCGAACAGCACATGGATTTTGATCTCGATCTTGCCAAATCGCAGAGCAGCGACAACCCGGTGTATTACATTCAGTACGCCCATGCACGGGTATGCAGCGTGCTGCGCCAATTAACTGAAAAAAACCTGACTCACAATAGCAACAATGGTCTTTCCAATCTGGCGATATTGAGCGAATCACACGAACAAGCCTTGCTTACCCGGCTTTCCCGCTACCCGGAAGTGGTGGAAACCGCAGCACTGAATCATGAGCCGCATCAATTGGCGCATTTTTTGCGCGAACTGGCTAATGATTTTCACACCTATTACAACGCCCACCCGTTTTTGGCGGATGATGCCACCGTGCGTGATGCGCGCCTGTGTTTGATCAAAGCGACACGACAAGTGATTGCTAACGGCCTGGGCCTGTTGGCCGTGTCTGCACCGGAAACGATGTAGCATACTGCCCGGTTATGGCCAAAGATTATAAAAATACTTCCAGACCCAAAGCCAAAACGCCTCAGCCGACACCGGGTTGGGTATGGATGCTCGGAGGCCTGCTGATTGGTTTGCTGGTCGCGCTACTGGTGTACCTCAGAGACGACCTCCACATGAGCGATAAACGCACAACACCGGCACCCGTGACGGAAAAAAGTCAAATCGCCCCCAAACAAACCGCAATTAATGACAAATCGAGGGAACAAACAGACAAAAAACCGCGTTTTGACTTTTATAATTTATTGCCAGAAATAGAGGTGTTCATCCCGCCACAGGAACTGGCGACCGAACGTGAACGCAAGGCTGCGAAATTCATTACCTATTATCTGCAAGCGGGTTCTTTCCGTCGTACGGAAGATGCTGACCGCATGCGCGCCCAGCTCGCATTAAATAATATTGAATCTCATATCCAGCGTGTCACCATCAATGACAGCCAGACTTGGTACCGGGTGCGGGTCGGCCCCTTCCAGAGCGCACGTAAAATGGACATTGTCCGTAACCGTCTGCGGGCACAATCAATCGATCCGATTGTGCTCAAGGTTAAATAAGTTTTTTAATTATGCGCTTCCACAGTTGACCCTCAGGGTCAGCTTCTGACACTCTGTGACACTCGTCACGGTACGGTGAGTCGGCCAGATTTACACTGCAAATCAGGGGTTTTTGCTGTAAACCTTTCGCCTTCTCTGCCGTTATACTTTGCAGGGAAAGTCACTGACTTTGCTGCCTTTCTTACTAGCCTGCCAGAGCCGATGATTAAATAAATGAGCGTCGCTAAACAACTGTTGGATCACAAGTTGCTGAGATCATTGTCGCCGTTGTGTGACCTGTCTCCCGATATGCTGGCTGAGCTCAGCGCTAAGTCGCGGGTAACCCAAGTGGTGACGGGTGCGACGATTTTCAAACAGGGTGAGCGGGATCACCGCACCCTGTACCTTGTGGCGGGTAAACTAGAGCTTACCGATGCTTCCGGTAAAATCACAAAATTAGCGGCCAATAGCAAGCAAGCGCGTCAGCCGCTCGACCCCGAATCACCCCACACCGTTACCGCTGTTGCAAAAACGCCGGTCTCGCTGCTGAACATCGACACTGACTTGCTGGAAATGTTGCTCAACTGGGGCGGCAAACAACAATCTTACGAAGTATCCAGCCTAGCGGTGGAAGAAGAGGATGATACCGACTGGATGAGTCGTTTCCTGCAATCCAAAGTCTTCCTCAAACTGCGTGCCGAAAACATCCAGACCATGATCATGCGCATGGAAGAAATCAAGGTGCGCGCAAATGAAATCGTGATCAATCAGGATGACGACGATGACAACTATTACATCATTGCCAAAGGAAGGGCAAAAGTTGCCCGCCGGGTAACGCCAGGCGCGCCACTGATGAAACTGGCAACCCTGATGCCGGGCACCGGTTTTGGTGAAGAAGCTCTGATCAGCAATGGTAAACGTAATGCCTCGGTCACCATGATGGAAGACGGTACGCTGATGCGACTGTCAAAAAAGGATTTTATCAACCTGCTGGTCACCCCCATTCTGCAATACGTGTCTTTTGATGAAGCCAAAGCCATGACAGGCCCGGATGTACAATGGCTGGACGTGCGCAAGCTGGCCGAATATTCCCGAGGCAGCCTGCCCGGCGCGCGCAATATTCAGCTGGCTGAAATGCGCCTGCAACTACGCAAACTCAACAAGTTACACAAATACATCGTTTTCAGTGATGGCAACAGTCGTGCAGCGGCAGCCGTATTTTTACTCAACCAGCATGGCCTGGATGCCTTTGTATTGCGTGATGGTCTGAACACTATTTCGACGTCTGCGCTGGAAATAACGGCAGATAAACCACCTGTTACAGCACCTGCACAAACCAACACACAGACAAAACTGCAACAAGACATACCCACCTTAAAACCGGAAGATAACGTCGTCAGTTTGCATGGCGAAGCCACCACCAGTGTAGAAAGTGATGGTCGTGTGGAAGCACTGATGAGCAAGGCCAAGCAACGAGTGCAGCAGGAAATGCAACGCACCCAGACAGCAGACAACGCGCGCAAACAGGCGTTGTCCGAAGTGGCGCGACTCAAGGAAGAAGCGGCAGTTGCACGTAAAAAAGCCGAAGACGAAGCACGGCGTGCAGCAGACCAAGCACGCAGTGAGGCAGAACGTGCCGCTGCGCAAAAACGGGCCGATGACCTGGCCAGCGAACAAGCAGAACGTGAAGCCGCCGTGCAGCGGGCAGAAGCAGAAACTGCACGAGCCGAACAGGCTATGCAAGCACAGAAAAAAGCTGAAGACGAAATCGAACGCCTCAAACGGGACGCGGCAACAGCACGTCGTGATATGGAAGCCCAGACACGCCAGTCAGCGGACAAAGCAAAAAAAGAGGCGGAAAACGAAATTATTCGCCTCAAAGCTGAAGCCGAAATGGCACGCCAGCGCGTTGAAGAACAAGCTAGACTGGCCGCCGATGCTGCACGCTCCGCGACAGAACGCAAGATGGCCCAGCAGCGTGCTGAAGAAGTCAATCGCCATCAACAAGAGTCTGAAAGCGCTTTACAAAAAGCTGAAATTGAGGCCATGCGAGCTCAACAGGCCGAAACAGCACGACAACAAGCCGAAGATGAGGCTGAACGCATGCGTACCCGTGCTGAAGAAACTCAGCGCGAAATGGAAGAACAAGTCGGCCTAGCAGCCGACCAGGCGCGTTCCGAGGCCGAACGTAATGCCGCCCGGCAACGCGCCGAAGATTTGGCCGAACAACAGGAAGAGCTGGAAGGTGCCGTACGTAAAACCGAATCAGAAACAGCACGCGCGCAGGCTGCAGAAGATGAAGTTGAGCGCCTGACAAAACTGGCAGATGAGGCACGACGCCAAGCCGAAGCACAAGCACGCATGGCAGCAGACCAGGCACGCAGTGAAGCAGAGCGTGAAATGGCCTCACAACGTGCCGCAGAAATGGGACATTTACAGGTCGAGCGCGAAGCAATGGCGAGCAAAGCAGAAGATGAGGCGCATCGAGCCCGAGCTGCTGAAGAAGCCCGCTTACATGCCGAAGCCGAAATTCAACGGCTGAAAGTCGATGCCGAAGTCGCGCGCATGCAACTGGAAGAACAGGCACAACGTGTTGCTGATGCCGCACGTTCTGATGCAGAGCGCGAAGCCACGCGCGCACAGGCTGCCGAAGAGGCACGCCTACAGGCCGTGCATGAACTGGAGCGCCTGGAAGCCGAAACAGAACGAACACGTCTGGCCGCTGAGGCACAGGCACGTTTAGCCGCAGATGCCGCACGTAGTGAAGCAGAACGCGCGGCAGCGAGCTTGCGCGCCGAAGAACTGGCTCAACAACAAACTCAGTTAGAAGAAATTACCCGCCGTGCCGAAGAAGAAGCGGCACGCGCGGAAGAAGCCGATGCTGCACGGCAACGGGCCGAAAATGAAATCATCCGTCGCCAGGCCAAAGCCGAAGAAGCCGAGCGGCGTGCCGCTGAAGAATCGAATCGTGCCTATGAGGCTGAAACGGCCCGCCAGCAAATGGAAGATGAAATAGCGCAGTTACGTGCTGAAGCTGCGGCGGCGCGTGAGCAAGTGGAAAAACAGGCACGGCTGTTTGCCGCCGCACAAAAGGTCGAAGCGGAAGAGGCACAAAAAAACAGTTTGGCAGCCATGGATGCCGAGCGTAAAAAACGTGAAACCGCCGAGGCAGTTGCACAACAACAGGCACAGCGGCAAAGAGAAGCCGAGGCGCTGGCTGAACAGGAACGTTTGGCTGACGCGGAAGTAACACGCCGCAAGCAAGAAATGGACGATGTTGCACGTATCGCCAGAGAAGAGGCAATGCAGGCACAAGAGGTCGCCGAAAAAATGCGCCGGGAGGCGGAAGAGGAAATCAAACGCTTGAAAGCGGAAGCCGAAGCTTCACGTCTACAAGCTGAGTTGGAACACAAACGCTCCATTATTGCTGCACGACGTGAAGTGGATAAAAACAAGATCAAGCTGGCGGCACAAGCTAAGGCAAAAAAAGCCGCCGCTATTCAACAGCGCAAAAAAGTAGACGCTGATAAAGCACGCCGGGCTCGAGAAGCACGCGAGGCAGCATTAAAAGCAATTGGCAAAAGTGAAGACGGTCTGGATGACTTTATGGACCTGGAAGCAGCGGCAGAAGAAATTGCCGAGGTGGAAAATGCCATCGTCGTGAATGAGCGCGAAATTGCCGAACGCACCAGAGACCGGTCAAACCTGATTGACCCCCGGGAAGTGATGAAAGTCGAAAAGCAGGAACAAAAACGACAGTGGGTGTCAGACGACTTTATTTGGGAAGCAACGCTGGGTTACCGTGATGACCCGAGTGTGGATGCCGTTGGTTCGCCGGCAGACTCCATGGGTATTGAAGATGAACGCAACCGAAAAGCAGAAAAAATTGCCGAGGAAAAAACAAGACAGGAAACGGCTGCACAAAACCCTTCAATAGAAATGGAAGATAAACCGGCAACGCAAAAATCGTTGTTTGAGACACAGGAAATCAATCGATCGATTCGCCCTCAACAGGACGTGGCGACGCGAAAACCGAAACGAGGTCTAAGTGCGCGCTGGATAACAAGCGCTGCGTTGTTTTTGATTGTGATTTCCGGGGCGGGCTGGTTTTATCTTTCCGGTGGTGACGCACCGGAAAAATTGAAGGCCGTGGTCAATCAAGGGACAGAGACACTGAGTGAAATTACTGACAAGGTCACCTCGACTATTGGTGAAATAGGTCAATCTGAATCTGAAACACCTGTCAGTTCCGACGCATTGGAACCTGAAACACCTGTCAATTCTGATGTAAAGGATACCAAGAGCAAAGAAAACATAACGCGTTTGCGTGAGCGTCTCGAGTCAATCAAGACTGAAGCGGCCCAAAAAGCGAATCTGAAAGCGAAGCCCGTGAAGGCACCAGTAGTGGAGGCAACTGCTGTAGCGGTACCTCCCGTGGCTGAACCCTCTGTGACTGGAGTATTAGAGGAAACACCGCCAATGCTGGATATTCAAGTAGAAAAACCGGCAACAGAAAAACAGAGCACGCTTGAAACAGTCGATGATGTGATGAAAGCGCTGAATGCGCCGGAAGCCATTGCTGAAACAGTGGAACCTGCAACAGCAGCAGAAGCCATTGAACCCGAAACGGCAGAACCTGAACCAACGGATAATACTGTGTTTGAAGACGAAGTCAGCACAGCAGAGTCGGTAGATAACTTGCCGATCGCCGATGAGACTGCTATTAATGTCGATGTAACCACCACCGAAGCCGTCGTGGAAACAACAGCCCCTGTTGCTACCGCGAGTGATACCATCACGGAAGAATCAGGCTCGGACAATGTGGATGTGGTGGTGCCGACAGAAGAACCAACAGAGAGTGTTGTCACGCCTTAGGGGCATCCACGCAATAACTTCCCAATTTAGGAAAATATTACGTGGATGATTCTTAATCATTTAGTAGTAGTGTAGTAGTAGTTAGTGGCCATCCTTGGCGTATTTACTGAGGCTTACTCCGCAGTAGGCGCCGCCGCAGCCACATACTCGAACACACTAGTGTGCAAGGCTTCACCACTCTCGTTGTTTATGATCACCTTCCATGTACCTGTCCACTCAGGCAACAGATTCTTACTGGAATAAACCCGCCAACGTTCCCCGGAACCAACCTTAAAAGTAATTTCAGCCATAAGCCGACCGTTGTATTCCCAGTGATGAGTTACAATTTGTCCACTGAGCCCTCGCAAGTCTGTGAAAAAGAAGACCCGGCTAATATCTGCCGAAAGTATTTCCAGTGTGTCTATTGGCTCTCTGTCAACAATGGCGGTAGTAAAAATGGCCCGTGCAACACGACCGGTTTGACGCACTACCGGGCCGCTGACTGTTGCTGGAGTCGATACGTTTGTTGTTGCTGTTTTAATCTCGCTTGCCGTTCTCTCCGCAAGACTAGGGGAACTCATTACCACACCAACCAGTAGCGTCAGCATTGTATTGCGGGTTATCCATCCAGTGGAAACAAAATAGGGGGCGAACATGAGGCTACTCCTTTGCTGTCTTATTTTGAGTTTTCCGACCAGTATCGTAACCCGGACTCTTGGCTGTGTACCGAGTAGTATTGATGGAACGAGTGTATCAGAGTTCGTACGTATGGAAATGAATACTGGTGTAGTTGGTAAAATTATCAGTGAGACAGATTATTATTGGCTGCCCCTTGTTTTGTATTACCATTTCCCACTGAACTCCCGATGTTTTTTATTTACACCATTGATCGGCAATTTTTTGCGCTTCGGTCAGACGTGTTTGAATATCCGCATCACTGAGAAAACGACGCTCACCCTGATCAGTAATTTCGTATTGGCGACCACCAATTTTCAGGCTGGTGACACGGCGTTTTGCTTTAGAACAATTTTTATCACGGCTTTCTTTTTCTTCCGTTGCTTTGCTCTCGGCCTCTTTTTTATCTTTGCGTTCCTTGGCAAAAGCATCCAGCAGCTTATTGGTAGCATCCTGCTGATTAACCGGACGAGGAGCTGATGTGCGTGCTGGGCTCTTGGGCACCTTGATTTGTGTAGCCTGCTGGCCGGACGGGCGTTCACCGTAGTGGGTGTTACCTTCGCTGTCGACCCATTTGTAGATTTTACTGGCAAAGCTCAAGGGCGATAGACATAACAGGAAAATAGTTGCCAGGGTGATCAGGTTTTTCATACATGACCTCGTCGAAGGTAGGTGTTGCAGGGAGCATAGCGTGGAACAGGACGTCTGTAAATTTAACGGCGTTACAGACTCAGACTTTAGCAGATTGTTGGGTGGCAGACAGTTTCAAAATACACAAATATGCCAGGTAAGTAGTGCAATGGCCCGTGATAGCCTTTTATACTTCTCGGATATTCACAAACAGAGCAAACCTCCGGCATCTGTAATAGTCGTAGATAGGTTTGTGAAACGGGCCCGAGGACCATGAGTAACAACAAGATACCAACAAATGACAAGATTGTGCCGGTGTATTATGAGCCACCAGCGACTTATAACTTGGACCTGGAGGTTTTCCCCGTATCGATGTTAAGACAACGCGCGAATGCGTAACTCAGAGCCCATACTATTGAGCATATCGAATTCTATTTGCTGATTTATGTCACTGAAGGACAGTGCTTGCATATGGTTGACTTTGAATCCACCGTCTGCACACAGGGTTCGCTACTCGTAATGCGACCGAGACAAGTACAGCGTTTTGATATGAATTGCAACTGGCAAGGTTGGATGTTGATTTTTCGCCTCAAATTTTTGCAACCCTCCCTACAATTTTGTTCTCGACAAAAAAACCTCCGCGTTCGTAGCCGAACTGGAAATAT
>Ga0316203_1000901_pt1 | contig 26311 bp, 27 predicted proteins | sample 6monrhotite_MG_FD_204940 | JGI IMG/M metagenome (GOLD analysis project Ga0316203, IMG submission 204940) | Microbial mat bacterial communities from mineral coupon in-situ incubated in ocean water Damariscotta River, Maine, United States -... | ecosystem: Environmental > Aquatic > Marine >... | reverse complement strand
TTGTGTTAACCAGACATTCTCATCTTCAACCTTTACTTCAATACTCTCTTCACCTGCAGACGATGTGAAAATAAGAAATTCGGCTGTGCTGTTACGGATTTGGGTTGTTTTATCCTTACTCATATCCGATCTTCTCCAGAGATTTATCCTAACGATCTTTAAGCCTACCCTCACAACGCGATGGCAACCCTCCAGCCAGTGTAGCAGATAAGCCGGCAAGAGAAATAGATCAGAGTTTCTTTGTGCTCACCGTAGAAATAGTTGCAACAACCATGGAAGCTCTGGAGTCAGGTCTACTTTTGTGCCAATCCAGACAAAATCGTGAAAGCCATTAACTCAAAATTAGCTGTGATTTGTCAACTTATATAGATACTTTATATGTCTCAATGGCAACCTATATATTGTCATTAAATAGGTCGCATCACTGGATGGGAAGGTCTTCATTCATTCCATTCGACCCACCATAAAAGAAATTCACCCTGACACGCAGGGTATTTTATCACTTTAGGAATTTAACATAAGACACTGTTATTAAACAGAAACTACTTAGCGTTAATAACCTGCATGCCGCCCATATAGGGCTGCAGGACTTTTGGTACTAAGACTGAGCCATCTTCCTGCCAGTAGTTCTCAAGGATCGCGACAAGAGTACGACCAATAGCCAGACCTGAACCATTCAGTGTCGCAACAGGTTGCGGTTTACCGCCCTCTTCCCTGTAACGGATACCGGCACGTCGACCCTGAAATTGACCGAAAGAAGAACAGGAAGAAATCTCACGATAGCAGTCCTGACTTGGCAACCACACTTCCAGATCGAAGGTGATCTGTGATGAAAATCCGATATCGGCACTACACAGCTGCATCGTACGATACGGCAGTTCAAGCGCTTCCAAAACCGCTTCTGCATGACCAACCAGCTCTTCCAGATCGGTGAGTGCTGACTCAGGCGTGGTGATATGTACCAGTTCAACCTTGTCGAACTGATGCTGACGGATAATACCACGCTCGTCCCTACCGGCAGAACCGGCTTCACGCCTGAAACATGGTGTATAAGCGCAATGACGTTTTGGCAGATCAGCGGCATCGAGAATCTGACCCTGATAAAGATTGGTCACAGGTACTTCAGCTGTAGGAATCAGAAACTGTTCTTCACCCTCAAGTTTGTAGAGATCATCTTCAAACTTCGGTAACTGGCCCGTACCAGTCATGGTCTTGCGATTGGCAATCGCAGGCACCCACACCTCTTCGTATCCGTGGCGATCAGCATGCAGATCCAGCATAAACTGCATCAGTGCGCGCTCCATACGAGCTGCTGCACCCTTAATCACCGTAAAACGACTGCCGGCCAGTGTTGCTCCAGCTTCAAAATCCAGGATTCCCAGATCCGTTCCGATATCCCAGTGGGCCGGAACCTCATCCGTTCGTGGAGTCCCCCAACGACGTAGCTCAACATTGTCATCTTCGGACTCACCAAGCGGTACTGATTCATGCAGTGCATTGGGAATCTCAAGTAGTGCAGCAGAAAATTGTGCTTCAGCTTCTTTTGCCTGCGTATCGAGTTCCTTGGCTCTGCGTGAAGCCTCACCCATCGCGGCAAGCTCTTCAGATGCATCCTCACCTTTACCCTTTTTCATACCGATCAGTTTGGAAACCCGATTGCGATCAGCCTGTAGTGTTTCGGATTCTGTTTTCAGTTCACGCTGACGGACATCGAGCTGCGCAACTTTCGCCCAGGCACTGCCTTCACCAATAACTGCTTCACCACGGCGGCCGATAGCAGCCTGTAATGCATCAAATTCCCTGCGCAGAGCCTGTCTGTCTATCATGCTTCTTCGGCTCCGTTCTCACCAGATGCATTCTCTTCAGATACGGTCCCATCAGATACGGTATCATCGACAGCATCTTCATCATCATCCAAATGGTTTTCAACAACACGTACAGCACCGATCACGCGCTCTTTATCCTCAACATTAAAGAGTTTCACGCCCTGAGTGTTACGGCCGATAATGGAGACGGTATCAAGCTTGATGCGCACCAGGCGTCCCGTGTCGGTCATCATCATCACCTGATCACCCTCGATCACCAACAGCCCGCCGATCATCGCACCATTGCGACCACCGGTTTTCAGCGTAAATACACCCTGGCCACCACGCTTCTGCACATTGTATTCAGCAACCGATGTACGTTTACCAAATCCGTTCTCGGAGACCGCAAGCAGGCTTGCACCTTCCGTTACCAGCGTCATCGAAATCAGACGTTCACCTTCAGGCATGCGCATACCGGTCACGCCGCGTGTGCTGCGTCCCATAGGCCTTGCATCAGACTCTGCAAAACGAATCGCCTTACCATTACTTGAGCAGAGCATAATATCCTGCTCACCATTGGAGACATCCACGCAGATCAGATCATCATCTTCATCAATATTGATCGCGATAATACCGTTGGTACGGATATTCTTGTATTCGGAGAGCTTGGTTTTCTTGATCACGCCATTTTTCGTAGCCATGACAATAAACTGATCTTCACCAAACTCGCGAATAGCCAGGGTAGCGGAGATCTTCTCATCCTTCTCAACCGGTAACAGATTCACCAGTGCTTTACCGCGTGCAGCTGTACCGGACTGCGGCACCTCATACACTTTTTTCCTGAATACACGTCCACGATCCGAGAAGAAGAGCAGGTAATCATGCGTTGATGCCACCATCAGCTGGGTAACAAAATCCTCTTCCTTGGTGGTCATGGCAGTTCTGCCCTTGCCACCACGACGCTGGGCGCGATACAGCGATGCCGCATTACGCTTGATATAGCCTTCACTGGAGATGGTCACGACCATGTCTTCTTCAGTAATCAGATCTTCAACAGAAAGCTCTGCTGTTTCATCCATAATGATCGCACGACGAGGATCGGCATATTTATCACGGATCAACTCGAGTTCTTCAACAATCACACCCATCAACAATTTCTCATCAGCAAGAATCGCTTTCAGATGTGTAATCAACTTCTGCAATTCATCAAACTCTGCCTGAATCTTGTTGCGTTCCAGTCCTGTCAAACGATGCAGACGCATATCCAGAATCGCCTGTGACTGTTTGTCAGAGAGTCCGAATGCTGCCATCAGCCCGGATTTCGCTTCTGCAGGTGTCTGGCTGGCACGAATCAGCTTGATCACTGCATCAATATTATCCAGTGCAATCAGCAGACCTTCGAGGATATGGGCACGTGCCTCAGCCTTGGCCAGATCAAACAGGCAACGACGCGTCACCACCTGACGGCGGTGATCCAGGAAGTGCAGCAACAGTTCACGCACGCCACACAGTTTCGGCTGTCCATCTACAAGTGAGAGCATATTACAGCTGAAGTTGCACTGCAGCTGGGTATGTTTGTAGAGATTATTCAGGATAACTTCAGGAATCTCGCCACGTTTGATTTCAATCGCGATGCGCATGCCATCGCGATCGGACTCATCGCGCAGATCGGAGATGCCTTCGATCTTCTTGTCGCGTACCAGATGCGCAATATTCTCAATCAGATTGGCCTTGTTCACCTGATACGGCAACTCTCCGATGATCAGGGAGTTACGATTGGTTTTCGGATGAACCTCGACTTCAGCCTTCGCACGCATGGTGACAGAGCCGCGACCTGAGATGAACGCGTCACGAATACCCTTGCGACCATAGATAAAGCCACCGGTCGGGAAATCGGGACCCGGCATAATCTGCATCAGTTCATCATCATCAATATCCGGATTGGCAACCAGTGAAATCGCTGCATTGATGGTCTCACCAAGGTTGTGTGGAGGAATATTGGTAGCCATACCCACAGCAATACCCTGTGATCCATTAACGAGCAGATTAGGGTACTTGGCTGGCAGAACCCTGGGCTCTTTCAGTGATTCATCATAGTTGGGCGCGAAATCAACCGTATCTTTGTCAATGTCGGCAAGCAGTTCAGCAGCCACTTTACTCATGCGAGCTTCGGTATAACGCATGGCAGCCGGTGAATCACCATCGACAGAACCGAAGTTACCCTGACCATCAATCAGCAGATGACGCATACTCCACGGCTGTGCCATACGCACCATCGCATCATATACAGCTGAATCACCATGCGGATGGTATTTACCGATTACATCACCGACCACACGGGCCGATTTCTTAAATGGCTTGTCATGGGTTGAACCCAGATCCTGCATGGCATAGAGGATACGCCGATGTACCGGTTTCAGACCATCACGGGCATCAGGAAGAGCACGTCCTACAATCACACTCATGGCGTAATCGAGATAAGAGCGCTTCATCTCATCTTCAATCAGTACGGGTACACCGGAGTTCAGAATTTCATCGTCCATGTTTCAGCCTCTATGAGCTCTCTTGTTCGCCTCGGGATCATACTATCGACCCGGGGTTACAGAAGAGGCTCCCTTTAATCTATAAACTGGTGCCCTCGACACGATTCGAACGTGTGGCCTGCCGCTTAGGAGGCGGCCGCTCTATCCAGCTGAGCTACGAGGGCTTAAGGGGTCAGTTCTATTATCTCTGCAAGAGAAGAGAGAGATAAAACAATCCAACCCCATGATTTCCGTTAGACGAAAATCTCGCGCAGAATCATAACGTTAATGAGACAGAACTGCACGATGAATCACACCTGTAATCACGGTGTGAAGTTATGCTTTCGTCCACTAGTCACAGTGCATCAAACTACAGACCTTCACATCAGCTAGAGCCTTGCGCCCCTGTAGAAAATCCAGTTCGATGACAAACAAACATGCATCCACCTCAGCACCAAGTTTTTCAACCAGCTCCACTGTTGCCGAAGCTGTACCACCGGTTGCAAGAAGATCATCAACAATCACAACCTTATGCCCTGAACTTAGTGCATCCCTGTGTATCTCAAGCCGATCAACACCATATTCAAGTTCATACTCCACACTATGCACATCAGCAGGTAGTTTGCCGGGTTTACGCACCGTCACCAGCCCCATACCCAACTCTTGAGCCAGAGCTGCACCAAAGATAAAACCGCGCGATTCAACACCGACAATGGCATCCACATCGGGACCAACCAGAGCAGCCATCTCTTTCACCACAGAGGTAAAGGCAGGCCCATCGGCAAGCATCGGTGTGATATCCTTGAAAACGATGCCCGGTTTTGGAAAATCAGGCACATCACGAATAAAACTCTGCCAGACAACCGACTTATGCTGCATCAAATAATCTCCTCAAAATCAACATCTTCCTGCTCAACCATACGGCGCAATTTTTGCAATGAAGCCACCTGAATCTGGCGTATACGTTCACGGGTTACCCCCATGTGCTCACCTATGGCTTCCAGCGTCCATGTATCATCCAGCCCCAGGCCATAACGCAGACGTACGACTTCCCTCTCTTTGGCTGAGAGCTTGTCCATCCACTTGTTCAACATCTCATCACGACTGCTCTTCTCCATGCGATCACTCGGAGCACTCGCAGACTCATCCGCCGTAATGTCATAGATAGTGAAATCACCATCCTCATGCAGGATCGCATCAGCACTCTCGGTTGTAACAGCACTGTTAAGCAGTTGCTGTACACGTGCAGGCGCAATACCAAGCCGCTCTGCGATTTCCAGGCCTGTTGGTTCACGCCCTAAGCTGGCGCGCAATTTATTTGTAGCAGTGATGACGGTATTAAATTCTTTGGCGATATGAACAGGCAAGCGAATCGTGCGAGACTGATTCATGATAGCGCGCTCTACCGATTGTCTGATCCACCATGTGGCATAGGTTGAAAAGCGGCAACCGTGCGAGGCATCAAATTTTTCAACCGCACGCATCAATCCTATATTACCCTCTTCAATCAGATCGCCCAGGGCCAGTCCGCGATTCATATAGCGACGGGCAATTTTTACGACCAGTCGCAAATTCGTTTGAATCATATGTTGGCGAGCGTCGTCATCGCCTTTTTCGATTTTGCGGGAAAGATCAATTTCCTCTTGTGCAGACAACAGCTCATAACGGGAGATTTCCCGCATATACATTGCCATCGGTTCAAGACTACGTTGTTTGCTCATTGGCCCCTTAACTGACTCTGGATAGATTTATTGAGCAGCTTGTTCATGGTATCCGACTATCTCATCAGCGAGGCAGATAGGCAAGCGGATCAACAGCAGTACTGCCGTGTCTGACCTCAAAATGAAGATGCGGCCCACTGGCCCTGCCTGTTTGCCCGACGCGGGCAATCACATCACCAGATCTGACCTTCTGCCCCTTCTTCACCAGATTCCTCTGATTGTGACCGTATGCAGTAAACAGATTATTGCCATGCCTGATAATCACAAGATTACCATAACCACTTAGACGGTGATCTGAATAGACCACCACACCGGATGCCGCAGCATGGATCGGTGTCCCCTCTTTGGCACCGACATCAATACCATCGTGCATGCGGGATCCACGTCGACCGAAGCGTGACGTCAGCTTGCCTTTGACCGGCCAGCGCAGACGTCCTCCTGTCGCCTTCTGTTTATAAGAGGGTTTTACTGCTGACTTTTTAGCCTTAGCCACTCGCTTCTTCGCTGCCGGCTTCGACTTGACCTGACGTCGGATCTTCTGACCTGTCAGATCATTTTTACCTTTAGGGGCCCAGCGATCAATATACAAACGCTGACCAAGATAGATCCGGTAGGGATAAGGAATCCGGTTACGCTTGGCAATCAGATGATAATCCACACCGAATTTCTTACCGATACCATAAAGCGTATCATTGGCACGCACATAACGGATAACAGGTTTACTATGTTTTGAAGCTGGCTTTGAATATGAGGCTTTAGAGCGCGGTGAAGGCACCGATGTGGTAAAACAACCTGCAAGAGAGAATAGCAGCAGCAGACAAATCAGGCGAAAAAGAAGGCTCTGACAACTCCGCAAACTAACCACCCGCAACCGGGTTTTCATAACCAGACAGCTTAGTACAAATCAAATCCATACCAGCAGAGCAAAGCCACCAACCACTGCCAGCGTCACCGCAACAGTCAGCCACTCAAAATATCGCTCCACCCAGTGGCGCAATTTATCACCGCCCCAATACATCAGAGCAGCCTCCATATAGAAACGGGCTCCTCGCGAGACCAGTGCAGTCAGTATAAAGGGCACAAACGACATGCCAAATGCACCCGAAGCGATCGTAATCACCTTAAACGGTATGGGTGAGAAACCGGCTATGGCAACCACCCATATACCGTGCTCAACAAACAACTCCTGCACATGGTTGAATGTCTCCATGGCGTGATAAAACTCCAGCACCGGCTGTGCAACAGCGGCAAATAGAAACATGCCGATGCCATAACCAATCGCAGCACCGATGGTAGAGCCTGCTGTAGTAATCGCTGCCAATCGAAATGCACTGGTCGGGCTACTCATCGACATCAATAGCAGCAACACATCCGGCGGAATAGGAAACACGCTGGATTCAACCACTGCTATCAGGAACAGAGCACGCCTGGCATGAGGATGTTCAGCCAACGACAGTGTCCAGTCATAAAGCCTGCGCAGCCATGAAGTTCGAGTTTGGGTTAACAAATCAGAGATGATTCACTCCTTCAAGTAACGGTACAAAAGTACATGCATCAAAATACTCCTCGGTATAACCGTTAGATTGCTTGCGCCGTTTCACCAGTCTGTGCGCCCCACCCTCACCTTCAGGCAAAAGCAGCACACCACCGACTTTCAACTGGTCCAACCATACATCGGAAGCAAAGCCGCCAGCAGTGACAATAATCGCATCATAGGGTGCATATTCTTCCCACCCCAGTCGTCCATCTGCACATTTAAGCATGGCGGTGGCATGACGGGCAGCGCGCAGATTTCTCCTGGCCTTTTCATGCAGAGCAAGGATGCGCTCGATACTGTAAACACGTCGACATAAACGAGAGAGAACTGCTGTCTGGTAGCCACAGCCTGTACCAATCTCAAGTACGCGCTCATGACCCTGCAACTCTAACAACTGGGTCATACGGGCTACCATATAGGGCTGGGAAATAGTCTGCCCTGACCCTATGGGCAGAGCACAATCGTGATAGGCACGGGAAGCAAGAGCAGCATCGACAAACAGATGCCTGGGCACTGACAGCATAGCCGCAAGTACGCGCTCATCATGCACGCCTCTCGCGATGAGCTGCTCGTTCACCATGCGTTGCTGGGAACGCTCATATGCAGGACTTGTTTGTTGAGTCATCAACTGCTTCTCCATGATTGCAGAAAAAAATGGTCGGGACGAGAGGATTCGAACCTCCGACCACACGGCCCCCAGCCGTGTGCGCTACCAGACTGCGCTACGTCCCGTTTCATGGGCGCTGAAGCATAATGAAAGATGTGAAAAATGATAGTAAATAACTGCCAATAATGCCTTGTGGGCGGTTAGAAGAGATATTCAGTCAAGCAGCCGGTGAATTGCTCCCAACTCCTCATTTAACTGGCGAAGGAGACTCTGACTATCCTTCTGATCAACAATCTCATCCAGATCACCGTTTAACAGTCGTTTCTTGGCACCACGAATCGTAAAATTCAGGTCATATAGCAGATGTTTAATCTGCAAAACGGCATACACATCACGGTGGCGATAGAAACGGCGGTTGCCACTCTTCTTGACCGGTTTGATATGTTTAAACTCAGTTTCCCAGTAACGCAAGACATGAGGCTCCACAGCACAAACGTCACTGACTTCCCTGATAGAGAAGAATAACTTGTCAGACAGTTCAGGAATCGTAAGCCCGGCTTTAAGCAGCGCTTGCTTGGGATTCATTCCTCAACCTCGGTCAACTTTTCCTTGAGTAAAGGGCTGGCACGGAATGTAACGACAGAGCGTGGCGCGATGGTGATATCATCACCGGTTTTGGGATTCCTGCCGCGACGCGCATGTTTTTGACGAACGGTAAAATGGCCGAAACCGGAGAGTTTTACATTTTCACCTTTTTCAAGTGATGAACGAATCACACCCAATACGGACTCGACAATCTGGGCCGACTCCTTTTTGGTAAGACCAACACGCTCATGGACAATTTTGGCAATCTCAGCTTTCGTCACTACCCTCACCCTCTACGCTCATATACGCAAAAAAACCACCACATTCCGCTAGAAATGACTTATGAATAATAGCAGAACCTGTTGTTCTGTCAAAGTTATTTTTAAAACACACAGATAAAAAAAGTAGAAACCATCTCCACACGATGGCTAACTCAAACCGGAATAAAGATCCCTTCATGCAGGCATAACATACGATCGCAGGCCCTTGCCAGTACTTTACTATGGGTCACCATAACCACTGCAGCATTCTCTTCCCTGCACAAATGCTGCAGCAGCTCAAAGACTTCCTGAGCACTGCGCTCATCAAGATTACCTGTTGGCTCGTCAGCCAATAACAGACGTGGTCTGGTTGATAAACCTCGTGCTACAGCCACGCGTTGCGCTTCACCGCCTGAGAGACGAGCAGGAATATGATCCATGCGCCCAGCAAGCCCCAGTCGAGTCAACAGTGATCTGCCCCGCTCTTCAGCCTGGGCTGTAGCAACACCCTGCACAAGCAGAGGCAGTGTTACATTTTCCAGTGCCGTCAACTCAGGAATCAAATGGTGTGCCTGATAAACAAAACCGATTTTTTCATTACGCATCCGGGCCTGCTGATTTTCACTAAGCCCCTGAATACTCTCACCGGCCAACCAGATCTCACCTGAATCAGGTCGATCAAGCGTACCAAGAATCTGCAGCATGGTGGATTTGCCACTGCCTGATTCACCAATAACAGCGAGGAATTCGCCTTCATCGAGGTCAAATTCAAGACCCTTGAGAATTTCAAGACGACCTGCCGGTGCATCAAAACCCTTGCACAACGCCTGTACTTTAAACAACGGCTTATTCATATCTCAATGCCTCAGCCGGCGGCACACAGGCAGCACGCCAGGCAGGGTAAAATGTGGCCAGAACACCTGTGATCAGGCTGGCAATAACAATCACAATGACCGATGAGGGATCGATCACTGAAGGCACATGATCTATAAAGTAGACTTCACCGGCCATAAATTGCATCCCCAACAGCGACTCAATCCAGGCCAGAAGCACATCAAGCTTCCAGGCCAGGAGCAGGCCAAGCAGTGCGCCAAGCAGCGTACCAACACCGGAAAGCATCATCCCCATAAGCAGGAATATCCGCATCACAGAGCTATGCGTAGCACCTACCGTTTTCAGGATAGCAATCTCTTTGCGTCGCTCCATCACAACCATCACAAGTGAAGCAACCATATTAAACACAGCCACCATAATAATCAGGGAGAGTATCACCCCCATAGCGACACGTTCGGTTTTCAGGGCATTAAAAAATGCGCGATGGCGCTGCTGCCAGTCCGTCACCCAGGCACCCGGAGGCAGTACAGATCTTGCAGTAGCTGCCACGGCATTTGCCTGTTCACGATCGTGTAGAAACAGCTCAATGCCGGTCACTGCATCACCCATCCGGTTAAGACGCTGCACAGCCAGCAGCGGTGTAATAATCACACCGACATCATATTCATGGAAACCTGAGTCAAAAACACCCACCAGCTCAAAAGCTCGCATGCGCGGCGCAGCACCTGAAGGACTGATACCACCGCTAGGTGACATCAGACGCACCCTATCACCCACATCCAGACCTAATTTCCTGACCAGTGTTTTACCCATCACCACCTGAAAGGGAGAACCCTCATCGGAGATAAAACGACCTTCGGTAATATTAGAGGCAATATCACCACTACGGCTTACATCGACACCTTTAAGCAGCGCACCAAATGCCCTTGAACCATAAGAGGCCAGAACCTGAGACTGAATATAGGGAGCGGCACGTGAAACGCCATCGAGGGATTCAGACTGCAGCAACCATGATTGCCATTGCTGCAGTGAGTCGCCCGGCCCCTGTACATCCACATGGGAAGAGAAACCAAGCAATTTATCTCGGATTTCAACGGCTGCGCCATTCATGACCGAAAGCACCACGATCAGTGTCATCACACCAATGGCAATACCGACTCCGGAGCTCCAGCTGATCAGGGATACAAACTTCTCACTCCTGCGAGAGCGCAGGTAGCGGCGTGCCAACATCCATTCATAAGGCTTAAAAAAAGAGAAACTCACAACGCTACCGCCGGGATAACTTACTCCGGTCTCATATGCGGGAAGAGCAACACATCACGAATCGAATGCTGTCCGGTTAACATCATCACCAGACGATCCACTCCGATTCCGACACCTGCTGCAGGAGGCATACCGAATTCCAGCGCACGCAGGTAATCTTCATCCACACCAGCTGCCTCAAGGTCACCTGCTGCCTTGGCCTGAGCCTGAGCAACAAAACGACCGCGCTGATCATCCGGGTCATTCAACTCAGAGAAACCGTTGGCCAACTCACAACCGGCAACAAACAACTCGAAACGATCAGTAACCGTTGGCTCATCATTATTACGGCGAGCCAGCGGTGACACATCAACAGGATAATGGGTAATAAAGGTTGGCTGATCAAGCCTGCCCTCAACCAGCTCTTCAAACAGGGCCACAAGATAATGACCAGCTTTCCAGGTAATCAGCGGCTTAAAGTCAGGGATCTCCTGCAAGCAGACTGTTGCCAGCAGAGCCTTATCATTCGCGTGACCTCTGAGATCAGGGCGCTTCTCAAATACAGATTCATCCAGGCGAATACGCTTAAATGGTTGGGTAAGGTCAATCTGAACCCCTTCCCACTCAACTGCTGCAACACCCAGACCATCAGCAATACCGCGAATCAGAGATTCGGTTGTATCCATAGCATCGTTAAAATCAGCATAAGCCTGATAAAACTCAACCATGGTAAACTCAGGATTATGCGTTGCATCAAGGCCTTCGTTGCGGAAGTTGCGATTAATCTCAAACACACGTTCGAAACCACCAACCAACAATCGCTTCAGGTAAAGCTCAGGCGCAATACGCAGGAACAGTTCCATATCGAGAGCATTATGATGGGTAGTAAACGGGCGTGCTGCCGCACCGCCGGGCTGAGACTGAAGCATTGGTGTTTCCACCTCGATAAACGATGCAGCTTCAAGCCCCTGCCTCAGCAATGAGACTATTTTTGAACGTGTTCTGAAGGTGTCCCGAGACTCGGGAGTCACCATCAGATCCACATAACGTTGGCGATAACGTGTTTCAATGTCAGAAAGTCCATGCCATTTCTCAGGCAACGGACGCAAACATTTAGAAACCATCTCAATATGAGTAACCTTTACCGACAGTTCACCGGCTTTGGTACGGAACAGCGTGCCTTTTGCACCGAGTATATCACCCAGATCCCATTTCTTGGTTGGGTTATAAACTTCAGCACCACCGACGGCATCCCGACTGATAAACAGCTGAATCTGACCAGAAGCATCCTGAATCTTGATAAAGCTGGATTTCCCCATCACGCGATGGGTCATCATACGTCCGGCCACTGAAACCTCATGACCAAGCTCTACCAGAGCTTCGGTCTCAGTGTCAGTGAAGCGGCCGTGGATCTCCGCAGTCGAGTGATCGGTGCGCCAGGTGTTACGGTAGGCTTCACCCGTACCACGCATCATCTCCAGTTTTCCACGCCGAACGAGGATCTGTTCTGATGTCTGTACTTTAGGCTTTTGCTGTTCGCTGGATTGAGAAGAGTTATCGCTCATATTAGTATCAATTAACGGCTGTGCAGATCCAGGTCAGAGAAGAAAAATGCAATTTCAATCGCAGCATTTTCTTCAGAATCGGAACCATGTACGGCATTGGCATCAATGGAATCAGCATGGTCAGCGCGAATAGAGCCTGCTTCTGCTTCTTTCGGGTTGGTTGCACCCATAAGCTGACGATTCAAAGGTACGGCATTTTTGCCTTCCAGAACCATGGCCAGGACTGGACCAGAGCTCATAAAATCACAAAGGTCGCCATAAAATGGACGGGATGCATGAACCGCGTAAAAGCGTCCAGCTTCTGCAGCGCTCAGATGTGTCATATTGGTAGCAATGACAGAAAGTCCGTTTTCTTCGAAACGACGAATAATGTCGCCGATAACATTTTTTGCTACAGCATCAGGCTTGATGATAGATAGTGTGCGTTGAACTGGCATTTTAGAATCCCCCTAAATAACTATGCAGCTTCCCGCTGCGGATCGGCACTATAGAGCAGTGCATCAGAACTTCCAATACTATTAGTCAGGATAATTGAGCGGATCAGTTTTACCGAGCGCTTCGAAACCCTGGCGACGATAGAAACAGGAGTCACAATGACCACAAGGAGCACCATCAGGACGTGGATCGTAACATGACGTTGTCAGGCTGTAATCCAGCCCCAGAGACAGCCCAAGCTCAATAATTTCAGATTTCCCCAACTGAATTAATGGTGCTGCAATCTCCAGAGACTTACCTTCTGAACCTGCTTTCGTACCAATCAGGGCTGCCTGCAAAAAAGCATCAAGGAACTCCTGTCGGCAATCCGGGTAACCTGAATAATCGACCACATTGGCACCTATCACCAGAAACGATGCTTCCACCGCCTCAGCAAGGCCTGCCGCCAATGACAGAAAAATAAGATTTCTGGCCGGCACATAGGTAGATGGAACACCTGCGTGACCCGCATCATCTTTCGGCACAGGCATATCCGATGTGAGAGCCGAATGACCGATACTGCGCAGATCCACCTTAATCACACGATGATCAGTTACACCCAGAGAAGCTGCAACCCTGGCAGAAGATTCAAGCTCAATCCTGTGTCTCTGACCATAATCAAAAGCAACCGTATGGCACTCCCAACCCTGCTCTTTGACTGACCATGCCAGAGCAGTACTGGAATCCAGGCCACCTGATAATAACACAACTGCCTTTGGCTTCTGCATACTCATACCCCTGTAACCTCAGCACCCCAGATAAGTTTGTGTAACTGCAACTGCATACGCGCCGAAAGTCGGTCTTCAAGCATCCAGGCGGTCAAATCACTGGCGGCAAGCACCCCGAATCCGGGCGATAACAGCAACGTGGCCTTGCACGATTCCAGATCATGCTGACGTATAAAGGCTCTACTCCACTCATAATCATTTCGATCACAGATGACGAATTTCAGCTCATCATTGGCGGTCAACAGCTGCAGGTTTTCCAGACGATTGCGCTGCACTTCACCACTTGCCGGTGTTTTAATATCAACAATGCGATGTACCGCTTCCGGCACCTGAGCTATCGCATAGGCACCGGAGGTCTCCAACTGCACTGTACAGCCAATACGCAACAACTGATTCAGAAGCTCGACACACAACTTCTGGGCCAGCGGCTCTCCACCAGTCACCAACACCAGCGGACGATTACGCTGTTTCACATCGGAGATAATATCATCCATCTGCATCCACTCACCACTATCTGTAGGGATAGCCTGAGTGGTATCACAGTATGTACATCTTAACGGACATCCGGCCAGACGAATAAAAGTACATGGCACACCAGCCATGGTACTCTCACCCTGGATGCTGTCGTAAATTTCATGGATTCGAAGACGAAACGGGGAAAGAGAAATTATCTATTCTCCACAGGAGCTGACGGATTTACGTTATTAAATTCGGTCATACGTAGCCTGGCCTGCTCAGCCAACGCAGAATCCGGATGCACTTTAATCAGTCGCTGATAATAAGAGCGAGCTTTATCTGTATTAGCCATGGCTTCAGAGATCTGGCCAAGCTTTAACAAAGCCGCAGCATGCTTGGCACTATTAAGGTATCGGTCTGCAACATATTTAAAAGCGTGCATAGCTTTATCAAGATCGTTCTGGGCAAAACGGGTTTCACCAAGCCAATACCATGCCTGATCGGCATATTCACCTTGAGGGTATTGATCAAGCTGTGCATTAAATGCAGTAGAAGCCTCATCAAAGCGCCCGCTCTTCAGCGCCAGATATGCAGCTGTATAAGCGTTTTTCTCAGCCAATGCCTCTGCTGCAACATCTTCTTTAGATTTCACAGGAACTACCGGCACTGATGCAACCGGAGCGGCCTTTACGGGTAATTTTCTTGCTGGAGGTTTAATTTTTGTGGCCGGTTTATTCAGGCGACGGGTATGCTTCACAGATGCTTTTTTACTGGCCAGGCGCAACGCTTTCATCTGAACCAGTAAAGCATCTATCTGCTGTTGCTGTTGTTGATTTACACCTTCGAGGTCCAGCAGCCTCTGCTCATTTGTAGCAATCAACTCGCGAGAGAAATTCTCAGCCTCTTGCTGTCCAACCTTAATATCGTGTACGGAACGGATAATGGTCTCTTTATCCTTTTCCCAACTAACCCTGGTATCACCATTACTGACGCAACCGGAAAAGGTAGCTGCGCACAACAAAAGAGCGGCCACTGGATAAACCAGTGGCCGCTTCTTGCCATTCATGGAAAACAGCTTACTGGCCGACAATATCACCACGACGATTCTGTGCCCAACATGCTTCACCACTACCCTTACAAACAGGGCGCTCTTCACCGAAAGATACGGTATCAACACTATTTGCACTAACACCACGAGCCGTCAGGTAATCACGAATACTGTCTGAACGACGCTGACCCAGTGCCAGGTTATATTCACGACTGCCGCGCTCATCACAGTTGCCTTCTACGGTTACTTTTGCACTACCATTGGCATTCAACCAGGCAGCATAACCATCCAGAGTTGCGCGTGCAGATGCATCCAGATCAGACTGATCGAATGCGAAATAGATTGAGTTGCTTGACGGCTTCATCACAGTTGCAGTTTCAACAGGCTGCACAGAGTGAGTGGTCTGAGTCGTCATCGCAGGCTTGGACGGTGAAGTATCAGTAGCTACCTCAGTCTTTTTGGAACAACCTGCAAACATCAGCGTTGCTGATGCCAGAGCAACCAGAATTAATTGTTTTTTTGAACGCGTAATTTCCATTTATTTCTCCCTAAGAGCGTGTGACTGATACGAATTGTGACATTTGCATTTCCCCAGTCAACCGTTAAAGCAATTTATCCTCTAATATCAGAGCCTTTCCGCTTTCTGTTCATGCAGCTTGACCCGTCCTGAGAGGACAATTAGTGACGCGACCATGCCGGATCTGAAGCATCCACTGCAGGCGATGTAATTGGCTCAGCTCTGCCACCCCAACTCGGTACGCGATAAACACGTCGAATTCCATGCTCTTCAGCAGAAAACAGCAGCATCTGTCCATTGGGAGCCCATGAGGGAGACTCAACGCGTCTACCACTCGCCAGATAACGGATATCCGCACCGTCCGGGCGCACTGTGGCCACGGCATAGGACCAGTTTTTTAGTGAGATCATGGCAATCCTGTCACCGCTTGGCGACCAGGCAGGAGATGTGTTATAGGTTCCCTGCGTACTCACCCGCTGCGCCCTGCCCCCTGATACCTTCATACGGTACACCTGAGGCTGACCGGATCGATTGCTGACAAATGCAATCCATTTCCCATCCGGCGACCAGGTTGGCGTTGTATCAATACCCTTATTACTGGTAAAGCGACGCCACTGTCTCTGCTTGATGTCATAGATATGGATATCCGTATTACCTGTATGTGATAGAGTTGCAGCCACATAACGGCCATCCGGAGAGAATTCGGGCGTGCTGTTAAGACCCTTAAAATCACCAAAAGACTTGCGAACGCCGGTCCTCAAGTTAAAGAACTCCAATCTGGGATGATTGCCTACATAGGTATTCAGCGCCACCTGTTGACCATCCGGCGACCAATCAGGTGAAAGCAGCAGCGTAAAGTTTTTACCCACCTCCTGCCTGTTTGCACCATCCTGATCCATATAAACAAGATCAGAAAAATCATCACGTTTATTCACATAGAGTATATGAGAAGTGAAATATCCGGGGATACCAAGTGCTGCACTATAGATCTGATCGGAAATTCTGTGTGCAAGCGTGCGCAATCCCTGTCTGGAACTCTCTACATTCACACTGATCAATGCCTTGGCACGAAACGGATCATGCACCTTCACCTCAGCCCGCCAACCGTTCGTTGTTTCGGTCAGCTTGCAAAGCGCAAGAATATCAGCTCCGACTATACGCCAATCGCCATACTCAACCTGCTGCCAGCTCTCCTCCATAGTTGAAAGGAAAGCCAGAGGATCGATCGTAGCAAAGGACTGACTCGATTTCAGATCGTTCTCAACCACCCCGTAGACAAGCTTCTGCTTGTTTGCCGGTATGCCATCCGCCTGCAAGACCAGTGCAAGCTGCAATGGCTTATATGTGGACTGATAAATATCAAATTCAGCAGCGTGTGCCTGAAAAGAGAGTAAAAAAGAGAATAATAAAAAAGCTGGAAATCGCATACTGGCTTTCTAACGTTTGCAACATTCTAAAACAAGATGTAAAAACAAAAAGAGGGTGCCCTTATGGGGCACCCTCTTTTGTCCTTGCAGACTTTAAGACCCGTTCAGGTCACCATCAATGGTTCGCCATATCCTCTTCCGGGGTCGCACTGATGCTGTGAATAGCAAGATCAGCGCCCATGTGCTCATCATCTTCTGACAGCCGGATGCCGGAGATGGATTTAACAATACCATACACGACGAAACCACCGACTACAGCAAATGAAACACCCGCAACCGTGCCTATCAACTGGGACATGAAGCTAACGCCACCTGCCCCACCCATAGCTACCGTACCAAATATACCGGCTGCAATACCACCCCATGCACCACACACACCGTGCAATGGAATCACACCCAGCACATCATCGATCTTCAATTTCATCTGGATAAATTCGAAACCGAACACGAAAACCACACCTGCAACAGCACCGATCACCAATGCCCCCATAGGATGCACAATGTCTGATCCTGCGCAGATCGCCACCAGCCCAGCCAGCGCTCCGTTATGTACGAATCCCGGATCATTTTTACCCGCAACCAATGCAGCCAGCAGACCACCAACCATGGCCAGCAGTGAATTAATTGCCACCAGACCTGATGCACCTTCAGCTGTCCCGGCGCTCATCACGTTAAATCCAAACCAGCCCACGCACAGTATCCACGACCCCAGTGCCAGAAATGGAATATTCGATGGCAGGATAGCCAACATACGTCCATCTTTCGCATAACGACCCTTGCGTGCCCCGAGCAATACGACTGCCCCTACGGCAAGGAAACCACCCATGGCATGCACTACAACTGAACCGGCAAAATCATGGAAGGCCGCACCAAAACTAGCCTCCAGCCACGCCTGAAAACCAAAGTTTCCATTCCAGATCATACCTTCAAAAAACGGATAAACTACGGCCACGATCAAAACCGTAGCCACTGCATTCGGCCAAAACTTAATACGCTCTGTCACGCCACCTGAGATAATCGCCGGTATTGCCGCTGCAAACGTCAGTAAGAAGAAAAAGTGAACCATTTTGTAGCCATTGGACATATCGGCCAGATTATTCAGCTCCGCAACAGGAACAAAAAAGTTGATACCGTAGGCGACTGAGAAACCGACAAAGAAATAGGCAACCGTTGAAAAACCGAAGTCGGTAATCACGCGTACAAGTGCATTGACCTGGTTTTTCTTACGAACCGTACCCACTTCCAGAAATGCGAAGCCTGCATGCATCGCCAACACCATGGCAGCACCCATGGTAAGAAAAAAGACATCAAACCCTGCTGTATTCATTTTAATTAATCCCTCCCTGATTTTTTAAAAGCCATCCCTAAAATGGCTCAATGGTAGCTCATAAGCTACCTGTCTATGCACAAGATCCCGTCATCAAACGGGCCATGCAGCAATAATCGGTGCGATGAATGTGCCACAACCGCCATGCATTTTCCTATTATGATAAGGCTTCGTGATCCTCTTCACCGGTTCGAATACGCACCACGCGCTCCACCGGACTGACAAAAATCTTGCCGTCACCAATTTTTTCCGTTCCTGCAGCAACAACAATGACTTTAATCACTTCATCTACCCGGTCATCGGCAACAACAATAGCGACTTCAGTTTTTGGCACAAAGTCCACATTGTATTCCGCACCGCGATAGAGTTCGGTCTGGCCTTTCTGACGACCGTGCCCCCTCACTTCGGTGACAGTCATACCTGCAATGTCAATTTCAAGCAGTGCATCTTTCACATCGTCCAATTTAAACGGCTTGATAATAGCTGTAATTCTTTTCACTACTCCCCTCCTAAGCGTTTATGTCCCCGGTTTTGTCAGCAACAAGCTTCTCCAAAAGAACCTGCTGGGAAGCCAGCATTCGAGCATGCATCATCGGCTGAATCAAACCCGACTGTTTTTCGGCACTTTCTATCATATTAAACCGCTCTTCAAACATATCCTCAATCAGCTCAAACGGCACCAACATGCGGGAAATAAGCGAAGGTAGCCCCTGCATATCATGTATGTCCAGCTCGTTGAGTATACTGTCAAACAGGCGGCGCAGAGAGCGTGTTTCATTTTCAAGCTTGCGACAGTTCATCAGTCCGGAAGCCAGTTCAAAGGATATACGGCTGTTTTCCCGCACCAGAGCATCCCACTCAGCCGCCGCAACCTTCTGATCCATACGTTTCATCAAGGCTAGCTGCTCACTATAAACCCTGCTGGAAGCATTATTTTCACACATATCGTCATAAATGCGCATCACACCGGCCATCAAGGCCATCAGGTTACGCAGAGAATAGAGTGCGTGACGAATCTCCTGACTAGACTGATTGGCCGCATGGGTTGTCGGACATATCACGAACGAGCCGGAAGGCACAGGATAAGCCTCGGTCAACCCGCACAGATAGAATGTATCTTCATACAGACGCTGGGCGAACATCTCACCGCCAACCGCATCCTGCATGGCAGGCAACAGCATGGGCTCAGCAGCAACAGAGACTGAATAATTCATAGCAGGTGCCAGCAACCCCTCCTCCTGCCAAAGTGACGGATCACCAAGATCCTGCTCAAGCAGACTGGCTGAATCACTACACACCCAGATGCCGAGAAAGTAGAAGTAGTCCGAAGCCAGAGAATCATCCTGCAAAGAGATAATAACAGTAACAGGCTGCCCGTTACGAGAAACATCAAAGGCCATGATGTTATCCTTCCAGCTAATTTCAGCATCCTGAATACCGAGCAGAGACAACATGCTCATGCAGTTACCAACAAACTCCTCCCTGCTGATCCCTGTCTTGTTATATGCCCAGACGTGACCTGCAACAGGCAGCTCATTGGGCTCCAAAATTCTATCATTAAGCGAAAGTGCATGTAGTAGTAGTGAAGAATGCTTCATCATCTCCTCCTTTTTATAAAAAAAATTGGGGGGCGGAAAACCGCCCCCCAATCTATTTGTAGAGAATGACATTACTATACCGGGTGTATGTTACTGCACCCTCTACAAACCATTAACCACGATTCTGAGTGAATTCCGGATATGCTTCCAGACCACATTCGCCCACATCGAGGCCTTCATACTCTTCCTCTTCCGATACACGGATTCCGACTACAGCCTTGATAATAGCCCAGATAATCAGACTCGTTACAAAGACCCAGCCAAAGATCACACCGATACCCATCAACTGTGCCGAGAGTGTTGCATCAGGGTTAGACAGACATACTGCCAACAGACCCCAGATACCAACCACGCCATGTACAGAGATCGCACCCACCGGATCATCAATCTTGAATTTCGTATCCAGGATAACGATAGAAGCCACTACCAGAGCACCACCGCAAGCACCGATCAGGGTAGCGAGTTCAGGTGACGGCGTCAGAGGTTCAGCGGTAATGGAGACCAGACCTGCAAGCGCACCATTGAGTGCCATAGTCAAATCGCCTTTACCGAACCAGAGACGTGCAAGCAAAAGTGCCGCAACACAACCACCGGCTGCAGCCATATTGGTATTTACAAATACCATTGCAGTTGCATTGGCTTCAGCAATATCGGACACCTTCAGTTCCGAACCACCGTTAAAGCCGAACCAACCCATCCACAGGATGAACGTTCCCAGTGTTGCCAGAGGAAGGTTTGCACCTGGAATCGCGTTGATTGAACCATCTTTACCATATTTACCTTTACGTGCGCCAAGCAGTAGAACACCTGCAAGTGCTGCAGCAGCACCGGCCATATGCACAACACCTGAACCTGCGAAATCCATAAAGCCAGCCTGATCAAGGAAACCGCCGCCCCATTTCCACATACCCTGTGTCGGATAGATGAAACCGGTAAATACGATTGCAAAGGCAAAGAAAGCCCACAACTTCATACGTTCAGCAACTGCACCGGATACAATCGACATCGCCGTTGCAACGAACACGACCTGGAAGAAGAAATCTGACATCTTCGAGTAATAAGGTGCGTCTTCACCACCGGCCAATACCGCTGCCGCTTCATTGTCACCACCCAGACCAAAGCTGATGCCCGGAATGATGGAGGAGATTGCTTCACCATACATGATGTTATAACCAACGATCATGTACATGATACATGCCAGTGAATAGAGAACGATGTTTTTGGTCAGAATCTCAGCTGTATTTTTGGAGCGAACCAGTCCCGCTTCCAACATAGAGAAGCCTGCGGCCATCCACATCACGAAAGCACCCATCACCAGAAAGTAAAAGGTGTCGAGTGCGTATTTAGTTTGGAGGATATCTCCTGCTATCTGTTCCATTGTTACTACCCCCTTAACTTAGTGCTTCGCTATCGGTTTCACCCGTGCGAATGCGAACAACTTTTTCAATTGGGGAAACGAAGATTTTACCGTCACCCACTTTTCCTGATTTTGCAGCTTCAACAATGGCATCGATAACTGTATCAACCATCTCAGCTGTAACCACAACAGAAATTTCCGTTTTAGGGACAAAATCAACACTGTATTCCGCACCGCGGTACAGCTCTGTGTGGCCCTTCTGGCGACCGTGGCCGCGAACTTCTGTCACTGTCAAACCGGTCACACCGACTTCCAGCAGTTTCTCTTTCACATCATCCAGTCGAAACGGCTTGATGATGGCTCGAATCATTTTCATAGACTCATCTCCTTGGTTTTCTTTATCTGGTAGCTTGAGAGGTCGGGGGGATGGGAGCATCCCCCTTCCCAGCCTCTAATCAAATAGGATTAGAGGCTTGTGTTCTTAGTAAGCGATATTCAGTGCTGCGATGAACTCTTTCTGCACTACACCACCGTAGATATAACGATTACCATCAACTGATTTGCCAATTACAGGAATCGCAACACCCATGGATGGAGTGATTGTAACACCGCCAGCTTCAACGTCCTTGGAGATGCCGAGCTGTACCAGGCTGACACCGTCTTTATACATATCCAGACCTGCAACCGTTGCACGGTTTACAGGGTCACTAGCCCAGTTCACATAAGAAACAGTACCGGAAAGATCAAAACCGGCTACTGCAGTAGAAAGACCCAGGTCAACCCAGACATCACCTGTTTTATAGAAGCCACTTTGTACTCCCTTGGCTGTATAATAAACAGTTAAAGATGGAGAGATCATTGCGTCGTAAGAAAGACCACCATAAACCTCAACAAAGTTTGAGTGAGAGTCATACAGATAGGTATAATAGATGCTACCAACAGAGTAGCCCACATCACCTACACTACCTGAGTAATCGGCAGTGAAATCGAATTCGATAACTTCTTTACCCAGTGTTTGTGGATCAGGAGAAGCATAGGAGTTCGAAAACCAGGCAGAAACAGAGAAACCTTCGATAGAAGCACCAAGGTCACCCTGAACAGCGCTTGTCCCCTTCTGGACTGAACCACGCCATACGTACTGACTTGCTACACCGATATCACCGGCAATGCTTACACCTTCAGCTTGAGCCTGTGTCGCGCCAAAGCCTGTTGTTAATAAACCTGCCATGATGACTGGAAGGTATTGTTTCTTTAATTCCATATTATTTCTCCTTTGCTGCAAAATCCACAGACCTCTTTGGCCTGCTTATGCCATTCGTATAACAACCTTGGTGCCAAATCGTGATATCGATCACATTTGTTTAATAACAAGGGATACCGGAAACCACCTCAAGTACAGGACACATATACATGCTTATACTTTAGGCAGATCAACCCAAAAAAAGTGCATCAAACTGAAGTATCATTCTCCACTGTTTGCTTGCGGGTGATTTAATCCACTTCTGCCGTTAGAGTTTGCTGACTTTACTATTGAAGACAGAGGATCTAATGAATATTGATTACACTCTTGCCCCTTGGGGCATGGCAGCTGCAGGGTTTATGTACGTTATCGGCAACGGCGTCTGGATGAATCATCTGGCCAGAAAGAATGCATGGATGGGCTGGTTGCTTTGGAGCCTGTCGGCAGTAGCCATATTACTACTTGGAGCCCTGATCGAGCAAAAGCTCGGCAACAGCAAAGGTATATGGGAAATAATCAGCAGTGTGAATGTTGAGAATCACTGGATTATTGTAACGCTATACGCCCTGATATCTATTCCCGGCGCCGCCAGCGCACTATTCAGATTGTCTGTTTCATGGACCCAGCTAGCGGTATTAGGCACGGGACTGATTGTTTTCATTCCCATGGGCGCACAGTTACAGGACCCCAATGATGATCACATGATGCTCAGTCTCGGTGTTGCACTGGCTGTTGGCGGCTTGATGTGGTTATGGTCTGCACTGCTGGACTGCGAACCTGAACACAAACGCAAAACTGTTCCCCTTGAGGAAATGAGCCAATGAAGCATTCAGGCGCACGTGCCGCCACGCTGGTTGAAGCTCTCCCCTATCTGCAAAAGTTTGCAGATCAGACCATCGTTATTAAATACGGCGGCAATGCCATGGTCGAAGAGGAGCTCAAAGCGAGTTTTGCTTCCGATATTACACTGCTCAAACAGGTCGGCATCAACCCTGTTGTCGTGCATGGCGGTGGGCCTCAGATTGGTAAACATCTGGCCAAAATCGGCAAAGAGGCAAAATTCATTGATGGCATGCGAGTCACTGATAGTGAAACCATGGATGTCGTTGAGATGGTGCTGGCAGGTCTGGTCAACAAAGAGATCGTCGGTAATATCAATCAAGCCGGTGGAAAGGCTATTGGCCTCTCGGGAAAAGATGGCGGTTTGATCTGCGCACGTAAAATGACATTTGAAAAAAACGCACCGGAACTGGATGTGCCTGAAATCATTGACCTTGGACACGTTGGACAGGTTCATTCGATCAACACAGAGATCCTGAAACTACTGGACACCGACCGTTTTATACCGGTCATTGCCCCTGTCGGATATAACAAAGCTGAAAACCAGAGCTACAATATCAACGCAGACCTTGTCGCTGGTGCGATTGCTCAGGCATTGGGTGCTGCCAAACTGATACTACTGACAGATGTGGCTGGTGTGCTGGATAGTGATAAGCAACTCTGCTCTAAACTGACTACGCAGGAGACCAGAGAGATGATTAACGATGGCACCATCGCCGGTGGCATGATTCCAAAAGTCACCTGCTGTCTGGATGCTGTTGCTGCCGGTGTACAACAGACCCACATCATTGATGGCCGCGTTCCACATGCACTGCTATTGGAAATATTAACCGATGACGGTGTCGGCACTGTATTCAGCGAAGCATAATATCCGGCCGTTCCTGCGCACCCTGCCCAGTACACATTAGAAAACAACCTGGATGACCGAAGAGTAGAGTATGAATATTTTCTTCCGTTTTTATCTTTACTCTGCGTACTCTGCGGTGAAATATGCTGAATCATGATAGTGAAATAGCGTATATTTTAATGTGATTGCCCTGTTTGCATCATCAAAAGAGGGTGAACTTTGCTGGTGAAACGTATATGCTGCGCCGCCTCTAAATGTTAAGAACATACAATGTACAGGAGACAAGCTCATGGCTTTGAACGTCTATTACGATAAAGACGCTGATCTTTCGATCATCAAAAGTAAAAAAGTAGCAATTATTGGTTATGGTTCACAGGGCCATGCACATGCATGCAACCTGAACGATTCAGGTGTTGACGTCACTGTCGGCCTGCGTGCAGGTTCTTCTTCTATTGCTAAAGCTGAAGGTCATGGCCTGAAAGTAAGCGGCGTTGCTGAAGCTGTTGCAGCTGCTGATATTGTCATGGTACTGACGCCTGACGAATTCCAGTCAGTTCTGTATCGTGATGAGCTTGAGCCAAACCTGAAACAGGGTGCAACCCTTGCTTTCGCTCACGGTTTCGCAATTCATTATAATCAGGTTGTTCCACGTGCCGATCTCGACGTTGTCATGATTGCACCCAAGGCTCCTGGCCACACCGTTCGCTCTGAGTTTGTTCGCGGCGGCGGCATCCCGGATCTGATCGCGATTCATCAGGATGCAACAGGCACAGCCAAAGACGTTTGTCTCTCTTACGCATCAGCTATTGGTGGCGGCCGTACCGGCATCATCGAAACAACCTTCAAAGATGAAACTGAAACTGACCTGTTCGGCGAACAGGCTGTACTTTGTGGCGGTGCGGTTGAACTGGTTAAAGCCGGTTTCGAAACATTGACTGAAGCGGGTTACGCTCCTGAAATGGCATACTTCGAATGCCTGCACGAACTCAAATTAATTGTTGATCTGATGTATGAAGGTGGCATCGCCAACATGAACTACTCTATCTCTAACAACGCAGAGTATGGTGAGTATGTAACTGGCCCTAAAGTGATCAACGAAGAGTCTAAGAAAGCAATGCGTGAGTGCCTGAAGAACATCCAGTCTGGTGAATATGCCAAACAGTTCATCCTTGAAGGCGCAACCAACTACGCTTCTATGACTGCAGCACGTCGTAACAACGCAGCGCATCCGATTGAGCAGACCGGTGAAAAGCTTCGCGCTATGATGCCTTGGATCAACAAGATCGTGGATCAGTCCAAAAACTGATCTGTCGAGACGACCGTCCTCGACTCAATAAAAAGGGAGCCAATCGGCTCCCTTTTTTTATGCCCGTTATTTAAAGCCACAAATATTTGCGCAATCTCCACTCTGGTATGAACAGGGGTAAACCCCCACATTGATGCAGCATTATCGTCCGTGCTTATGACTTCCACTCTTATTCGCGTTTCCTGCTCTCTTATTAAAACTACTTTTATGCTTGCGCGTCTTTCCACGCGGAACCGGCTTCTTTGGAAATAACGACCACAGTCGTTGCTCATCAATCTCGTCATATGCTCCCGGTTTCAGCCCATCCAGCGTCACAGGCCCGATGGCATAGCGAATTAACCTGAGTGTTGGAAAACCCACTGCTGCAGTCATACGCCGAACCTGCCTGTTCCTGCCCTCTGATATCTCCAGGCTAATCCATGAAGTCGGAATTTCTGCCCTGTAACGTACCGGCGGATTGCGTGGCCA